>Ga0310345_10000532_pt1 | contig 54161 bp, 45 predicted proteins | sample HC15DNA20500_MG_FD_204667 | JGI IMG/M metagenome (GOLD analysis project Ga0310345, IMG submission 204667) | Marine microbial communities from station ALOHA, North Pacific Subtropical Gyre - HC15-DNA-20-500_MG | ecosystem: Environmental > Aquatic > Marine > Oceanic | place: Pacific Ocean: North...
TCCTGCAGCCTGGCTTGGACCTCCGCCGGATCGTGCGTCGGGAAGATGCGGCAGTTCACGTTGGCTCGGGCCAACTGAGGGAGCGCGTTCTGCGCGTGTCCGCCCTCCAACAAGGTCGCCACACACGTCGTGCGCAGCCGCGAGTTGTAGCCCGGATCGGCGGAAAGCGTCGTGGCGGCTTGAGCGTCGGCCGGGTTGGCCACGATGCGGCGCATCGCCTCACCTATTTCACCGCCCACCAGGTCCGCCGAACCGCCGAAGAACTCCTCCGTGACCGCGTGCAGCATCACAGGGAAGTCATACGCCTGGACCGCCAACAGCGCCTGCGAGAGATCGTAGATCGCATTCTTCTCCACGGGTACCGAGGAGTGACCGCCCGGGTTGGTCGCGGTGAAGTAGAAGGAGAGAAACTTCTTTTCCGCGGCCTGCACGTTGTTGGAGATCTTGCGACCGTCCCTTTCCATTCCGCCGCCGCCCTCATTGAGCGCGTAGGCAGCGTCGATCAGGTCACGGTGCTCTGCGAGCAAGAACTCGACGCCGTTGCGCGGTCCTCCCTCTTCATCCGCGGTCAGCGCCAGCACGATGTCGCGGTCGGGTACGAAGCCCTCTCTGCGCATGCGAATGAAGTTGGCGATATAGATCGCCGCCTCGTCCTTGTTGTCGGTGACGCCGCGTCCGTAGTAGTAGTCGCCCCGCTCCAGGAACTCGAACGGGTTGAGATCGGAGCTCCAGTCCTCGGGTAGCGCTTCGACCACATCGATGTGCGCGAGCAACAGGATCGGCTTGAGCGAGCTGTCCCGGCCACGGTAGCGCGCGACCAGATTGCCTTTCGTCGGCGCATCGGACGGGACCAGCACCTGCACGTCCTGCTCGGGAAAGCCAGCCTCGAGGAGCGCGTCCGCCATGGCGTGCGCCGCGACAGTGTTATCGCCGCGTTCGCTGTCCGTCGTATCGATCTCTATGAGTTCGGCGAGGAGCTCGCGCGCGCGATCCATGTACTCTTGCGGAGGCATCGTTTGGGCGTTGGCTGGCGCGGCTGCGAGTGCGAGTGCGAGCCATGCCGCTGGGGACCAGGCTTTCATAGGATCTCAGTCAGGGTTGGGGAGTCGCTACGACACCCAGGTCGTGAGTTCGGCGGACTGACGACGGGCTTTGGCTTCCGGCACCCTCGCGGGTTCTCCCACGTTGATCGTCGCAATGATCCGCTCACCCTCGGGCAGGCCGACCGCAGCATGCGAGTTCGGATCGTCCATGATCGCTCCAGACTTGATGTGCGTGCCGAGCCCCATCGCGTGAGCAACCAGCGAAAGATTCTGGATCGCCATATAGGTCGCCGCGTAGTCCTCTTCACGGATCTCGGGGTTTTCGTCGAGCACGACGCTTACGACGAGCATACACGGAAGGTCCCGGTGCGTGCGCTCGACTTTCTCGATGACCGCCTGTGCTGCGTCCGGCTCTTCAACCCGTTTCGCTTTGCGGGCGCCGAGCGCAGCGCCATACCGTGCGCGTGCCTCGGGACCGAGTACATAGAAGCGCCACGGTTCAGTCATGCGGTGGTTTGGCGCCTGGCAGGCGGCGGCGAGTAAGCGTTCGATCTCTGTGCGGGAGATCTCCCGGTCGGTGAAGGTCTTGATCGAACGTCGGGTCGCGATGGCCTCGAGAACTGTCATTGGGCGGGGCGGTCGGAGAGGATAGGAGTCTGCGAACCGAGGGAATCTGCAAGAAGCCGAGTCGCGGCGCATGTGGTAGCTGCACCTGAAGGACGAGCCGGCCCCATGCCCCAGCCCTAGCCAAGCGCGCCTGATGCTTTGTACCCTGCCGAGACCTTTCAGACGGATCTAATATGATTATTATGATCATAACGACTCTCTGCTCGTCGAGGAAGGATTCGGTCCAGGGACGCCCCGGCGCGAAGACTTGCCCGGCCGGGCCCCCGCCCGCAGCATGGCTCCGGCCCAGACCATACCCGGAGGACCACATGCGCAAGCGCGCCGCAGTCGCCGTCACCGCTCTCACACTCGTCCTCGGTGGCTGCGAGCCCCCTGCCGCCGCGGACCTGATCCTGACGGGCGGAAAGATCGCGATCGTCGACGACGACTTCTCGATTTACGAGACCCTCGTGGTGCGGGACGGAACAGTGCTCGCGGTCGGGGACGCCTCGCTCGCCGACGACTACTCAGCACCGACGACGATCGACCTCGATGGCCGGCTCGTGGTCCCCGGCTTCAACGATACCCACACGCACATCAGCGGTAATGCGCGCAGGCACATCAACCTCGGCGGTACGGAGTCGATCGCCGAGATCCAGGATCTCATCCGCGCCAAGATCAAAGAGATGGGCGAAGGGGAGTGGATCACGGGGTATGGATGGAGCGAGGACGAATTGGCCGAGGGCCGGCGGCCGTTGCGAGCAGATCTCGATGAAGCCGCTCCCAACAACCCGGTGATACTCACCCGAGCCGGCGGCCACAGCGGCGTGGCAAACTCGTTGGCGCTGTCGCTGGCGGGGATCAACCGTAGCACGCCTCAGCCCGAGGGCGGCGTGATTGAGTACGACGAGGCTGGCGAGCTCAACGGCGTGATCCGCGAACGTCAGGGCATGGTCGGGCGGCTCGTTCCCGATGCGACCCCCGAAGAGCTGCGTGAGACCCACGTGCAGGTGCTGCGTGATCAGCTTGCGCTCGGTATCACCAGCGTGATCCAGGCCGGACAAAACCCTGGCGGCTTCAGGCGCTGGGAGAGCATCTACGAGGAGTCCGGCCACGAGCTGCCGCGAGCCGTTGTGCAGATCCGCTGGAGCAGCGCTGACCGGCTTGCCCAGTTCGGACGTATGTCCGGGGACGGAGACGACCGTTTCCGGGTCGGCGCGATCAAGGTGCTGGTCGACGGCGGGTTTACCGGCCCGGCGGCGTACACCATCGAGCCGTACAGGGGCATGGGGGAGTACAGAGGGATGCTGAACGTGCCTGAGGACGAGCTTCGCAGTCTCATCATGGAAGCCAACGCGCTTGGATGGCAGCTCGGCTTCCACGCCATCGGTGATGCGGCGATTCAACTCACGGTCGACGCAATGGTCGACGCACTCGATGCGAGTCCTCGTGAGGACCACCGTCACTACCTGAACCACTTCACGGTCACGCCACCGGTCGAGACGCTCGAGCTCATGGCCGAGTACGACATCGCCATCTCGCAGCAGCCGAATTTCACGTACACACTCGAGGGCCGGTACGCGGCAAACCTCGACGGAGAGCGGCTGGCCCACAACAACCCTCTCAAGATTCCGATGGACTACGGGATCTTCATGGCGATCAGCAGCGACATCCTGCCGATCGGACCGATGGTCGGCCTATACGCGGCAGTGACTCGCAAGGGCATGTCGGGCGAAGTGTACGGCCCAGATGAGCGGCTCACGATCGAGGAGGCGATCCGCGGTTATACGCGCAACGCCGCGTGGCTCACGTTCGAAGAAGACACCAAGGGCACGCTCGAGCCGGGGATGCTAGCGGACATGGTCGTGCTCTCTGAAGACCTGCTCACGATCGACCCCGAGCGCATCATGGGCGTCGAGGTGGACATGACCATCGTCGGCGGACAAGTACTCTACGAACGCAGATAGCGTGAGGGACTCGTCGAAGGAGTCCGCGCAGGACAGTTCATGAGGTGGCAAGCGAAGCTCGCGCTGGCGATGGGGGGGGTCGGCGCAGTCGCGTATGCGCTTGCGCGGCCGGCGTCCGTCCGCGACCCGGAGCCGGTCCGTTTTGCCGCCGTGCAGTCGCAGCTCTTCGCCGCGGGGGGCACGCTCACCGATGCATGGGCCGACATCGATGGCGACGGCGACCCCGATCGCTTCGTGGGCTTCGACGGCACGCCGAGCCGCCTGTACCGCAACGACGGGACCGCCGGCTTCGTGGACGTTGCGGCCGAGCTCGGGCTCGTAACGGAACGGTCGGTTCGCACCTCTGCGTGGGGCGACTTCGATTCAGACGGTGACCCCGACCTGCTGCTCGGATACGCGGGGGACGCACCGGTCACGGCGCTCTTCAGAAACGACGGCCCAGGTGGCTTCGTCGAAGTCGCGGACGAAGTCGGGCTCCGGCTGAACGAGGGAGTAACGCGTCAGGCATCGTGGGTCGACTACGACGGGGATGGGGACCTCGACCTTTTCCTGGCGCTGCGCGACCGCGAAAACCGTCTCTACCGAAACGACCTGTCCGACGGGGCCATGTTCACCGATGTCACTCGAGCGTCCGGCATCGGCGACCCTCGCCGCACGGTGGGCGCGGTTTGGTTCGACGTCGACCAGGACGGTGACCTCGACGTGGTGACAGCGAACATGAACGGAGATGCAAACGGGCTCTGGCTTCAGGACGGAGGAGTGTTCACGGATGGGGCGCGCGGCACCGTGATCGAGGGTGGTGGCCGAGGGGTGGGCGACGAAGCCTTTGGCACAGTGCGGCCCTGTGTCGTCGATTTCGACAACGACGGGCGCTTGGATGTCTTCTTTGCGAACTACGGCCCCAACGAGATAGCTCGCCGGACCGACACCGGATGGGAGTCCGTCGGCGCGGTGTCAGGACTGGCGGTCGACGGGCGCTACGACAGCTGCGCATGGGGTGACTTCGACCACGACGGCACGAGCGACCTGTACGTGAACGGCACGGTGACTGGCGGCATTCAGTACCGAGACTGGCTCTTCCGCCGGGAGGGTGGAGCCATGTTTCTGGATGTGACACCCCCGCAACTGCTCGAACTGAACTCCGACCATGGTGCGACTTGGGTCGACCACGACTCAGACGGTGACCTCGACCTCGCTCTCACCGGCGTCGACGACGACGGCATGCACCACCTCATGCAAAACCTGCTACGCCCGGAATTCGCGGGGCACTCCCTCAAGGTGCGAGTTTTGGACGAACATGGTCGGGCGACGCGCGCGGGAACCGAAGTCCGCGTCTACGCCGCGGGATCCGATCGGCTCATGGGCACACGCCTGGTCGATACCGGCTCGGGCTACGACGCGCAGAGTGATCTTCCCGTGCACTTCGGGCTGCCGGGAGCCCAGCCGGTCGACGTGGTGATCACAATCGTGGGGGCAGGGGTTCGCACAGACGTCCCGGTCGACAACGTCGATCCGGCCGAGTATCGGGGTCGTGCGCTCACGGTGCGAGTAGCCTTCAACGGGAGCCTATTCCGGTAGATGATCCCTTCGTAATCGTGTGGAATCTCCCCCCTCTGTCTCCCGTCGCGAAGCGCACAGACGAACTCGATGCCGAGACCGTCCTCTCGTATCGTGTGAGGCGCTGACAAACCACCACACCTAGGCGTCCGTCGCTTGCGTTACCAGGACTCCACGCGTCCCTGTGCCGTGAAAAAGAGCACGCGCTCCTTCACCGGGTCACCCGTGAGCCGTGACCACGCCTCCGCGTACAAGTCGACCTGTCGTCGGTAGGTCTGCAGTCGTGTTACGAAGTCAGGATCTGTCCCCAGATCGGTCTTGTAGTCGGCGATCACCCAACCGTCCGCCTCCAGGAACGCCAGGTCAATCACGCCTTCGAGAACTTGGTGAACACCGGAAGGCTCTTCGGGCTCACGCTCGGTCTCGCTTTCGTGGATCGCGCGCAAAGAGAAGAGGTCGAGTTGCTTCCGCGGATGCTCGTCGCGATCAAGCGAGTCGGTCTCAGGGGCCGGCGCGCGCGCGTCGCCTGGGCCCGTGGGCTGCGAGGCAGCAAAGGGCACCTCGGAGAGCATACGTTCGGCCCGGTGCGCCCTCTGCCACAGATCCGACGCGCGCACGGATTCCACCACGACGAGCAGTTCGTCCAACTCGGTCGGGTCGCCGTGATCGTCCAACGGCCTCTCGTACTCGACGAGCAAGTCACGGCACGCTGCGCGCAGCGCCTCCGGCGTAGTCCCCTCCCCCGCTACGGCGAGCGCGCCATGCACCGCGCTTCCCCACGAGAAGCCGCGGAAGGCCTGACGGTCACTAATCTCGGCGTCCCCCCGCGCACGTGTGCCGGCCGGTTCGTCTCGCTTCGAGAGCTCGGTGACCGAACGGTACTCGAACGACGGTTTGCCAAGCGCCTCGAGCCGATCGACAGCCTCGCGTCGCATTTCCTCGACCGCATCAGGGGTCAACTCAACCTGCTGCCGCGGCTCGGGCGCGCGCAGTTCCAGCTCAAGCTCCTCTGCTCCTGCCTCCAACCAGGGGTCCAGGGCGCGCCAGGGAGACCGGTCCGGACCGTCCGGCCAACGCGCGACTACCAGCTCCTTCTTGGCACGGGTCACCGCAACGTAGAGCAGCCGCACTTCCTCAGCCGCCTGAAAGCGGCTCTCCGTGGACTGGTGATGCGCCCAGCCCTCGGGTCGTGCCAGGACCTGATCGCCACCAAACCCGTCCCGAAACTCGGTGACTCTCAGATACCCGACGGCGGTGCCGTCTTCCGTGCGGTGCATGTGAATCTCGGGGGTTCTGGCCCTTGAGCCCGTCGGGTCCGCCAGAATCACGACCTCAGCCTCGAGACCCTTCGCTTGATGCAGGTTCATGAGGCTCACGACGTCCGGGCGCCCGGGTTCCAGAGGAGCCTCGGCTTCCGCGAGCTCGAGCGCCGCCTCGAGACCCTCGAGGGCTCCGGGCAGTGAAGCGTCACCCACGAGCGCCGCAGCACGGACCGCATCAAGCGCATAGACGAGCGCACCTGCTCGCAGCATTCCCAGTTCGCCGGCCGCGGCGAACGGGAGGAGACCGAGCTCACTCGTGAGTCCTGAGACGAAGATGTCCGCCGGTTGCACCGTCGAGGTCCGCCACCACTCGTGTAGGGTCCGTAACGCTTTCACCACGTCGGCGTGCCCGCGGCTCCGCGGGCCAATGACGTCGAAGCCGCCCCCATCGAGACGGTGCTGGACCAGTCGCTCGTAGTCGATGCCGAAGAAGAGTCCGACCAGAACCGCGACCACCTTCACCGGATTGGTCGGGTCGATCAAGCATGCTAGCACCGCCTGCAGCTCACGTAGCTCGCTCTCGACACCGACACCCGCACCGGTGACCTGGACCGGTATGCTGAAGGCCTCCAAGGCTCGCGCATACCTGTCGAGATGGGACCGCTTCTTGGTGAGGATCATGAAGTCTCCGCTCGACCGTTCTCCGGCGGCGACCCTGCTCGCGATCCAGCTCGCGATACGCGCGGCATCGTCGTCTGCCGCCGCGTCGCCTCGGGCAGCGTCGGGAGCAACGGCGTACCAGAAGACCCCTTCGCGCGACGACGATTCTCCGGGCCGCGTGTTCAGCGGTTCGAAACCCGCCTGCTCCGGAGTCGCCGACTTGGGGAAAAATTCCTCGGCATCGAACAGCTCATTGACCAGATCCCCGATCGGCGGACGCGAACGGAAATTGGTCGTGAGTTCCAGCACGGCTCCAAAGTCGTCGAAACGGTCTTTTACGAATCCGTAGAGCTGGATATCCGCGCGCCGGAAGCGGTAGATGCTCTGCTTCGGGTCCCCGACCACGAAGAGCGCTCCGTCCCTGGGGACCACGGAGCGCCAATCCGCTCGCTCAGCCGGACCATCTGCTGCCGGGGACGCGTCGTCGTCATCGACGTCGGGATCCGAGGAAAGCAGCAGCATGATCTCTGCCTGCAGCGGATCGGTGTCCTGAAACTCGTCGACGAGAAGACGACGGTAACGCCGCCCCAGCTGTCGGCGCACCTGGGGATTCGCCCTCAATAGCTCGGCAGTCAACACCAGTAGGTCCTGGAAGTCGAGCCGCGCCGTGCGTTTCCGGTGCTCGGCGAAGTCGAGCGCGGCCGTTCGTGCCAGGCGGACCGCGAGTGCATAGCGATGCGCATACCATCGGTTCACGAGGCCACCCGCCACGGTATCGCCCACGCCGAACTCGTCGACACGGTTGCACAGCGCCTTCGCCATCGATCCGTCTCTCCACCGGTTCTGCGTGATGGAATGGCCACGTGGGCCCGGCTTGCAGAGGCGTGACAAAGCATCGAAGAAGTCGGCCGGCTCTTTCCACCCCGTGACGTCACGGGTGAAGTGGAGCGTCCTCAGCTTCCTCTGGAGCGAATCCCAGCCCCGCTTTGGTTCATGGTCCGGCATGAGCTCCCAAGCACGATCCACTAACTCGTCGAGCACACCTCGGACCTCACTGAGCTCCGCTGCTGAAGGAGGTTCAGTCGTGTCCGTCGGAAAGTGGACGTCCGGATTCTCAACCAGATGGTCGAACAGACCTCGCAGCCGCGAGGGCCGCAGCCCCGCGTCCGACAGTTCCTCCAAAATGGGCCCCCCGTCGCGGGTCAGGCGCTCCAGATACACCTCCCAAAAGTGTCGACGCAGCCGTAAGCGTTCCTCGACGGCGAGCTCTTCGAAAGCCGGATCGAGTCCGACCTCCAAGGGTCGCTCGCGCAACAGCCTGGAGCAAAACGCGTGAATGGTGCCGACAAAAACCCGGTCGATATCGTCCAGCGCGGTTGAAAGTCGCTCTCGCGTCAGGTCATCGCCATCGCGCTCACTGGGTTCACCGACGCGTTCCTCGAGATGCATCTGGAATCGCTCACGCAGCGCGGCGGCCGCTTTGCGCGTGAACGTCACGGCGGCAATCTCGTCGACGGTCGCCACGCCGGAGGCCACTAGCGCCACCATTCGCGCGACGAGCTCGGTAGTCTTTCCCGACCCAGCACCGGCCTCTACCAGCAGGTTCGTATCGAGGTCGTCGCTGATGCGCGCGCGCGCCTGCGCGTCAGGAAACGGGAGGGTGATCACGGCGGGGTCATTCATCGCGCCAATTTGGGCAGCGTCGGCAGCCGGGGGAAGGTGTGCCGGCACCGGGATCGGCCGTCCCGGAGCCGGTCACTACGTACATGCACGCCGCGGTCCCGCGTGTGCGACTTAAGTACTTATGTCACAATGGGTTACCGATATTACGGGCATCCTGGCACGTCCCCTGCCTGTATGAGCTGCATGCGAACGATGCATGAGGGCGAATTCCACGGCGCCTCCCGGAAGACCAGGAGGCTAGGAGGCTAGGAGGGCTGACGCTCGAAGATGCCGAGTAAGAGCCCGAGCACCGGCTGCCCAAGCATGCCCACGAGCATGCGTTCTTCTCTCTGTTGCTGCGTGGTTCGTACACCGAGAAGCTCGACCGCGGCAGCCGCAGCGTGCTTCCGACGTCTCTGGTTTTCTATTCGCGCCATGAGCCGCATTCCGAGGCGTTCGGGCCTCAAGGAGGCCGCGCGTTCAACGTGGAGTTGGGCGGGCAGTGGATGACGCACATGAGGGATTTCGGCCTCCGCGAACAAGACGGATCGCAGGAGATGCGGGGCAGCCGTCTCAACTGGCTCGCGACGAGACTCTACGGGTGGTTCCTGAGCACTGGGAACGGACTTGGAGCCGAGGAACTCGTGGTGGAGATGCTGGCGGAGATGGGCAGCGTACAGGCCACGGGGAAAGAGCGACGCGCACCGAGCTGGCTTTCACGCGTGCGCGACCAACTGCACGCGGGCTACGAACGGGCGATCCGCATCACTGACCTCGCACACGAGGCCGGGGTGCATCCCGTGCACTGGGCTCGGGTGTTCCGCGTGCACCACGGATGTACCGTGGGAAAATATGTGCAAGGCCTAAGGATAGAACACGCATGCGGTGCACTGAGCGAGTCGGACGCTTCGGTGTCGTCGATCGCGCTCGAAACAGGGTTCAGCGATCAGGCGCATTTCACCCACCGCTTCAAGGAACTGACCGGCATGTCTCCGGGCGTGTACCGGAAGCTGGTGACGAACTAGCACCCCGTCCTTCGAAGTTCGGAGAGGACGCCACCGAGGCTCAGGAGCGTTCGCTGTTGAGGTCATAGCGCATGATGCGCCCGTGTTTCCCCTCGCGATCACTCTCCAAAGCGAACACGTCACCCGAGGGCCCGGGCGCTATGTCCAGGTGCCGGCGGATGCGAGCATGGTCAGCGGCTGACAACGTGAACGCCAACGCTCCGACGTTTCGTTCCATCTGGCCGACCTTGGTCGCGCCCACGATGACTGCGGCAACGTGGGGCTGGTCGAGCACGAATCGCAGCGCGACTGCGGCCAGATCGACGCCGTGCTCTCGTGCGATCTTCCCGAGCTCGCCTAGCAGCCGCTGGAACGAGGCCCAGCCACCGAATTCATCGATGATGAGCCGGTACTTCACCAACGAACGGTTCGCGAGATCCGGCGGCGAAGGGGTCTCCAGCCAACGGTCCGTGAGGAAGCCACCCGCCAGCGCGCCGTAGCTGAGCAGTCGCATTCCCGTGGAGGATGCATGCCCGGACAGGCTCGCCTCGGGGCGACGATCGAGCGCAGAGTACTGCACCTGGTTCGCGACCAGGCGGACGCCCGCATCCTCTATCCTGCGCAGTCGCTCGACGCTCATGTTCGTCGCGGCAACATGGCGAATCTTGCCCGCCGCCTGCAGGTCCCCGAGCGAGCGCGCCGCGTCCTCCATGCCCGGGACGTCGGCGCACCACCAGTAATACTGAACGAGGTCCAAGCAATCGAGCCCCAGGCGTGAGAGCGACCGATCGACGATGCGCTGGACGTACGAACGATCCACGCCCTGCAACGCGGAGTCGTCGGGTACGAACTTGGTGTGAATCTGGAGCGGCGCGGCGTTCGACGTGCTCTTCCAACGTCTGATGAACTGCCCGTAGAGTTCTTCCACGCCCGTGTAGATGTCGGCGCAGTCGAACGTGGTGACACCGAGATCGGCGGCCCGCACCAGCACCTCGAGCGCGTCATCAGAGCCCGCCGCGCTCAACCGATGTCCAGCCGAGAACTGCCACCCGCCATGGATGATGCGGGAGATCGAGTAGTCACCGGCCAGTATGTACCGTCCGGGATCTCCGGAACGACCCGTCATCTGCTCACCTCCCGCCGACGCCACGTGCGCACGCCACCGTACATCTTCAAAGGCCTTCTAAGGGCACTCGTGTAACGTCGGAGTGCCGGAACGTCGTGGTTCCCGTGCGCGTGATCCGGAATCGGGCACCGCACAGCGGATCGGGGCACGCCACCTCCATGTCAGTCGTCATCCAATCGGCGGGCGCCGTCTCGCGTTGCTTTGCCGGCAGCAGAGGGATCAGCGCCGCCAAAGAGTAAATCGGGAACGTTTGGCCCGGCGGGATCGAAAGGTTCTCACCGGACAGTTCGAAGTAGTCTCCGACTTCGTGGTTGCAGACCATGGGTCGATCACCCGCCACCACCTCGACGCGAAGGTCGTACAGCGTGAACTCATCTTGTGCGGACAACGGCAGATTCCTTTCAGAGGGGCTCGTCGGAACGTAGGATTCCGCCGGCTTGGACACGACCCCGCCGGATATGATCCTGGCCACGTACCAGCTTGGCCACGCATGACCCAGAAGGTGACCATGTCACACCCGGCTCCGCCATCTGCTCCGCTCTCCTTCCATGGGGGCGTCGTGGGGGCGCTCGTTCCGTTCGCGCTCTTCCTGGCGGGAGTTTCTTGGCTCGGCCTCTCAGGCGCACCCGACGAAACGGGCTTCTGGCCGGTACTCTTGATGGCCATAGCTCTCGGCCTCTTCCTCGCAACCGACAAGTCGGCGTATTGCGACGCCGTCATCGATGGCATGAGCCGACGGATCGTCATGATCATGCTGCTTGCGTGGCTGCTCGCATCAGTGCTCGGCGTATTGCTTCGGGAAAGCGGCCTCGTCGGATCACTCGTATGGGCGACGGATGCCGCCGGGGTGAGCGGAGGTGGCTTCGTCGCGGTGAGCTTCCTCGTATGCGTCGTCTTTTCGACGGCCACGGGCACCAGCCTAGGAACCATCCTCGTGTGCACACCGCTGCTGTACCCAGCGGGTGCGTCACTCGCAGCCGACCCCGCTTTCTTGATCGGCTCGATCATCGCCGGCGCCACGTTCGGCGACAATGTCTCTCCCATCTCCGACACCACGATCGCGTCGGCGACCACACAAGGTGCGAAGCTGGGGGACGTGGTCCGGTCGAGGCTCAAGTATGCGATACCGGCCGCGGCGGTCGCGCTACTCGTGTTCGTACTGTTCGGCGGGTCCGGTACCGCGGCGGAAGGCTTGCAAACCGAGCCCGACGCGCTGGGGCTTCTCATGCTGGCGGTGCCCGCACTCGTGCTGACGGTTCTGATCCGACAGCGGCACCTGGTGGAGGGGCTCATCTATGGCATAGTGAGCGCCTCGCTGCTCGGGCTCGCCCTGGGGCGGTTCGGTTTCGCTGATCTGCTGTCGATCGACCAAGACAACTTCACTGCCACCGGCCTGCTGCTCGACGGCATGCGCCGTGCCATCGGCGTGTCGATCTTCACCGTGCTGCTCATGGGACTCGTCGGTGGGCTCGAGCGCGCCGGACTGCTGGATCGCCTCACGGACTGGGTGCGTGCTCGTGCCACGTCCACGAAGAGCGCGGAGTGGTGGATCTTCGGGACTGTGTCGGGCGCCACAGTGCTGACCACGCACTCGACGGTCGCGATCGTGACGGTCGGTGAAATGGCTAGGGACATTGGCGAGGCATCGGGTGTCGGCGCCAACCGGAGGGCGAACATTCTCGACATCGCGGTCTGCACGTATCCGTTCTTGCTGCCCATCTTCATACCCACTGTACTCGCCGCGTCGATGACCGCCGACGTGATCGGCATGCCCCGACTATCGCCCTGGGATGTCGGGCTGCACAACGTTCACTCCTGGGCGCTGCTAGCCGTGCTCGTCTTCGCGATCGCCACCGGTTGGGGCCGAACCGCTCAAGACCCTGCGTGAGGCTGGCCGAGTCGCGCTTCCCCGTGACATCTTAGGGGAGAGTCGGTCGCTCCCGCTCGAAAAGAAGCTGGGTCGGGGGCTCGTCGGCGCTTGCCGCCTACGTACCGACCAGGAAGGCGACCCAGATGGAGGCGAGAGACATTCTGAAAGGAGACTAGCAGCCGACGCAGGAGAGACCACCAACCACGAACACGTTACGAACTGGCCTGAGTGACGATCCCCTCGGGCGACACGTGTAGCTGCACACTCTGTGGGAAGCTCACGAGTTCGCCTACCGGCATCTCCAGGATGGGGATGCCCGCGTACCCTAGCTCCTCGCCAACGATTACACCCAGCGACAGGATCGCGTCGGCATGTCCCAGAAGAATCGCAGCGGGCGCCGTGCCCTCGCGCAGCAACTCCAGCATGATCGCGCTCGAAGAGCTCGAGCCAACGGCCGAAGGTACCGCCAGCACGGTCCCCGCGATCGACGTACCGAAGTTTGCGTGTCGGGGATCGGCGACCGTACCTGATACGGGATCGACCCCGCCCCAAAAGCTGATCGGCTCATCAAGCCTCAGGAGGGGTCCCCCACCCTCGCCCGCCACCAGGACGCGGCCCGCTACCAAGCCCATATCTCTGGGCTGCTGAGGGCACGACCGGCCACGGCCGAGTCAACACAGTCCTCGAGACTCCCATACAAGACCTCGTAGCCGGTATTGGACGGCCCGTAGTGAGCAAACTTGCCCGAATTGGTCATGAGCACGCCGCCCGATGCCGGCAGGATAGGCGTCACGACTACGCAAGTGTCCACGATGATCTCGACGCCGGCCTCACGCAGCACCTCGGCATCGCCCTGCTCCTCCAAAGCCAGCAAGGTCCCGCGGGCCGTGCACGCGTAGAACGGGACGGCTAGGCGTCGACCACTCACAAGCCGCACCAAGTGCTCGAACTCGCCCATCGAGAAGTGCGGGCTTCCGACCGCCACGGCATCGACTCGGCCGCCCTGCCCTGCGGTCGAAAGCCTCGCGAGAGATCCGCGCAACATCTCCGCGGTAAGGGCGACCGTTCGTCCCGGCACCTGCCCATGCGTCGCAGCATCGAGCGTGGCAGCCTCAGGAGTCACGCCAACGACGTGGAAGAGGGCCACCGCGCCGGTCGAGGCCGCTGCCGCGCCGAGCGCCTTCAACTGGTCTCGCGTTGTCGCAGCGGGCAGGCCGACGATCGCGGCGATGTCTCGGCCCACCTCGAGTCCGAGCCACGTGCCGAGCACAGGATAGAAGACGTCTCGCGCCTTGAGCTCCGACGGTACGTGTGAAGCATCCACCACTACCGTCGCTGCGCGGTTCTCCTCCAGATGCAGCCCGTGCAGCGGCGCGCGTCCGGTGAGCGCGCAACACGCGTCGAGGAAGTCCCCGTATCGCTCGGTGCGTGCGCCCAAGACGGAATTCACAAACGCGATCGCGTTGGATTCGCCCCAAGCGACCTGCTCGCCCACATCGGGCAGATGACCGATCTGATACGGAGCGCAGGTGAACGTCGGCTCGGCCCCCATGCGCACATAAGCGTCCATCTGACGCCGCGCCATGGCAGTCTTGTGCGCCCCGGCGCGGACCTTGTCTGGGTGAAGAAGGTCCAGAGCGCCCACATTGAGCGTGGTGTCTACAGCCACGCGGCCACCGTCGTCCGCCAGGCGCTCGGCGAACTCGACGCCGCCGTCGCCGTGGTGGAGGCATCCATCGATGTGCGCGGAGCGGATCTCGACGAGCTCGCCGGCGCCCACTAGCTCGGCGGCGGACACCAGAATGCGCATCGCCATGGCGGTGGCGTCGCCTTGGGAGCCGCCGATGAGCGAGCGTTCGTAGTCGGTGAGCTCGAGCGTCATCGCCTACCCACCCAACACGCCGCGCATGAGCGACGCAATCGCGAGGCCGGAATAGTTGCCCACTGCGTACCCGAGGAGGCCAACGGCCATTCCGGGCAACAATCGGTCGGTGTATCCGCGTGCGGTGGCCAACGCGATCGCCGAAGCCGGACCGCCGACGTTGGCCTGGGAGGCCACAACAAGCGTCCTGATGTCGAGGCGGAGCATGCGCCCGACTCCGAAGATCACCATGCCGTGGATCGCCACCGTGATGCTGGCGAAGTACACCACCGGTAGGCCCACGGCGAAGATGTTTGCAACCACGGATTGGGCGCCGTTGCTGGCCAAAAAAAGCAGGACCAAGTAATTGCCGACCACCCCCGCTCCGCGAAGCTTCCGGACCAGAGGGATCTGAGCGAGCAGAAGCGTGATCGTGGTGAGCCACAAGACGCCCGGAACGGATGCGAACCTTTGCCCGAGCACATCCGACGTCCACAGCGTGCCCAACACGATCGCGGCCAGCATGCCCAGGTCGACGAGACTGACGTCGCCTAGGCTCGTGAACAGCATGCGTTCGGCCCCGGGCGTCTCACCACCAGTCTCTTCGCTCGGCGAGCTCAGCTGTGACGCCTTCGTCTCGGCAGATCCTACCGGTGCCGCATCGGATCGGCTGCCAAGCAGAATCGGTACCGCTAGGCAGGCCGCCATCCAGACTGCGGTGAGGATGACATCCGCGGCGATCCCTGCCGCGAAGAGCCCCCCGCTGGTCTCCAGCTCCGCGCCAACAGCCGCGAAGTTCGCTCCGCCTCCGGTATACGTGGCGGTGTATTGACCAGCGAGCTTCCAGGTCTCGGGACCGATGCTATCCGCTAGGACATAACCGGCGACCGAAGCCCCGAGCGCTGACCCAACGGCACCCACTGCGAATGCCGCCAACATCGTGGGTCCGGCCTTGATCACGGTCCGGACGTCGACCCCGAGCAGGATCAGTGCGATGCCCGCGCTGACCGCGGGTCCGGCCAAGAACGCGTAGGTGGAGGAGGTCCCAGGGATCAGTCCGGCGTTGGAGAGCGCCATGGCGAACAGGATCGCGAGCAACGCTGACCCGAGGGACCTGAACAGATGGTGACGTGCCTCCAGCGCGACCGCGACGGCCACGACGGCAGCCAATATGAATAGGACCGCGGTCGGGTCGTCGATCACGGCTGGGCGGCCTCCTCCTCGTTGAGGAATTCGGGATCGCGCTCCATCATCGTCCTACCTGAGCGTGTTTGATTAAGGGCTCGCCACGCTGAGAGGGTGGTCGCAGCAATCTAATGCGGCGCCAGCAATAACATCCAAGGAGTTCCTACTGGACAATCTGACGCACGGCCTGGTAGGCGCCGCGATCGGGAAAGGCGGCGCCGAGCGCGTGACCCCGCTCGCGACAGTAACGCTGGTGCTCGCGGCGAACGCCCCTGACATCGACGTCTTCAGCTACATGCGTGGCGAATACTTCGCACTCGCGTTCCGCCGAGGCATCACACACGGATGGCCCGCGCTGCTCGTGCTTCCGTTCTTGGTTACCGGTCTCGTTCTGCTTTACGATCTGGCTGTGCGGCGACGCCTCAAGCCGGGGGCTGCGCCCGCCCGGGCCCGTCCCCTGCTCGTTCTGTCCTTAGTGGGTGTGTTGACGCACCCCGCGCTCGACTGGATGAACACGTATGGCATGCGCTGGGCTCTGCCTTTCGGCGACGCTTGGACGTACGGGGACTCGCTCTTCATCGTCGATCCTTGGATCTGGCTCGTCTTGGGAGGGGCGGTCTTTCTCGCGGCTTCGCCGTCCGTCGCCGGCCTAGCCGCGTGGGCGCTGCTGTCGGCGCTCACGTCATTGGTGGTCCTGGTATTGCCGTTCGAACCTGTGGCCAAGGCGATCTGGTTCGGTGGGCTCGTCTTGATCGCCGTGCTGCGATTCCGCCGCGGTACTTCACCCGCACTGCGCCGCCTGCCCACCCCATCACTCGCGATCGCCGTCGTCTACATCATGACCATGATCGGCGCCGACCTGGCGGCACGGCGCCAGGTTCGTGCAGCGGCCGAGTCGGCAGGCCTGCAGGCCACGGACGTTATGGTGGCTCCCTCACCCGCCAACCCCTTCAGCTCGGACGTCGAAGTCATGACCGATGTGGGCTTCGTCCCCGGCTTGCACCGCTGGATCGGCAGCCCTCGTGTGCAGCTCCATCCTGAGGACATCGTGCCGCTGATCGAGGGCCCGGTCGGGGTGTCGGTTGCAAAGTTGGAGAGAATCGCGGCGCTGGCTCAGCTCGAACCGGACGTGGCTCACTATCTTGCCTGGTCGCGATACCCTTACGTGCGCATCGAAGCGGACGGAACTGGCTGGTGGGTCCAGTTCAGCGACGCACGCTACGACGGTGCGGCCGGAAGTGGGGGGCTCAGTGGCCTGAGAGTGCGGATCCTAGACTAGATCCTCCCCCCCTTCGCTCGTGCGGTACAGCCCATGCTCAGGTCCGTGTAGCCCATGGCAATGTTGTCGTTGTCGAGAAAGATGCCCTCCAGGAAGCGCACGTCGGGGACCAAGTCGAACCGGACTTCCCCGGTATCCCGCCTAAGCGCGCCTACCAGGTCACCCGAAAAGTTGTCCTCAAGCTCCTGCCACGACCCGAATAGGCGAATGCTCTCCGGCAGTGCACCGCCGTCGCCGAATTGGGCGAAGCTCAACTCTATTCCCTTGAGTGTGCACGTCGCATTCGAGAAGGTCAGCAGGAAACGACCGTGCAGCGAAGCCGCGTTGATCTCATCCAGCTCTGTCGGGCTTCCCGCGTTGCAGGAGACCGCTGCGAGGCAAATGAGCAAGCACATGGCCTTGGTCCTCACGACTCTCGTTCCACCTGTCTCTAGTTCATGAACACATGAGCGCCTTGCGGCGGCCGAAACTAGCCGGAGCGGCCGCGTGGAGCCATCGTCAGGCATGGAGCCAATAGCACCGATTCCGTTGCAGGCCATCGAAGCCGCCCGTGGTCGAATAGCGGGTGCCGCCATACGCACGCCCCTGCTTCCCCTGGAGGCGCCTGACGCACCCTGCGAGCTGTGGCTCAAGCTCGAGTGCTTGCAGCCGATCGGATCGTTCAAGATCCGAGGTGCGACAAATGCCATGCTGCTCGCCGATGTGGGCGAGCTCGCTCGAGGCGTGTATACGGGCAGCGCCGGCAACATGGCGCAGGGCGTCGCATTCAGTGCCCGACGACTGGGCATCGAAGCTCGCGTGATCGTGCCGGACACCGCGCCTAGTACGAAGATCGAGGCCATCGTCCGCCTTGGCGGCACGCCTGTGCCGGTGCCCTTCGACGAGTGGTGGTCGGTCATCCGGGACCACGGCCACCCGCAGGAAAACGGGTTCTTCGTGCATCCGGTAGCCGATCCCGCGGTGATCGCGGGCAACGGAACGATCGGGCTCGAGATTCTCGAGCAACTGCCCGACGTCTCGGCCGTGGTCGTACCGTACGGCGGGGGCGGTCTCTCGTGCGGAATCGCGTCCGCCATCAAGGCGAAGCGCGCCGACGTTGCCGTCTATGCGGCAGAGGTGGAAACCGCGGCGCCTCTCGCGGCGTCGATCGACGCCGGCAAGCCCGTCGACGTCGACCGGATCACCAACTTCGTCGACGGCATAGGGGGCAAAGGGGTGCTGCCCGAGATGTGGCCGCTCGCTAGGTCGCTACTGGACGGGTCGCTGGTCGTTTCGATCGAACAGATTTGTGGCGCGATCCACACGCTGGCGACACGTGCCCATGTCGTAGCGGAGGGCGCAGGCGGTGCTTCCGTGGCCGCAGCGCTGAGCGGTCGGGCGGGTGGCGGCAAGGTGGTCGCCGTTGTCTCGGGCGGCAATCTGGAAGCGTCTCATCTCGCCGCGATCCTGGAGGGCCGGACCCCGTAAAACCCGCTGGCGCGCTAGTCCTCGAAGGTGCGCACGCGCTTCAACTGGGTGAACGCCGGCCACAGTCCGAGGTTCAGGTGCTGCTCAGACCACTCAGCGAGCGGGGAGACCACTTTCCCGAAGCGTGCCGGCCGGGCTCGGCACACGTCGGCGTAATCGCAGAAGCGGCAGTCGTCCGCCCGCTCAGTCGGCACGAAGTTGCCGGAGGCGACGGTGTCCAACATCAGGTCCAGCAGTGGGGCAATGCCCGCCAATCTCAGCCGGTCGAATACGAACGCTTGGTTCTCGCCGCGTCGCGTCGGGTAGTGGTACTCACCCGAGACGACCGTACCGCCGAGCCGTTGTTCCGCAGCATGCGCGTACAGTGCATGCTGCAGACGACGCCCGCCGTCGAAGGTTCCGCTATCGGCATCCAGGCCCCAAGCCACACCCGTCTTGTAGTCCACAACGTGCACGCCTTGAAGGTTCTCATCCACACGGTCGATCGCGCCCCGGAAGCGAAGCTGTCCCTGCTCGAGCTCCAGAACGACCGGTTCGTCGTCCCCGATTCCGAAGTCGAGCTCGAGTGCCACCCATGGAGCCCCATGTTGGCGGACCATGCGTACGAAGGAGCGTACATCCTCCTCGAGCGCGACCAACTCCCTCCTGAGCGCGCCCTCTCCGGGAACCGGCACCTCCGCACGAAGCCGGTCCACGCACTCGCCCAGCGTCTTCACCGCAAGCGCTTCGAAGGCAGGTTCCTCCATCTTGAGCTTCTGCTTTCGGGCCTCGCGAAGTGACGCCTCGAAGACCTGATGCAGCAGGCCGCCGCGGCGCCGCGGGTTGAGCCATCGATCGGGATCAAGCTCGGGATCGTCGGGTGGGTACATTCGCAGCACTGATCGGTGGAGGTAGCGCAGCGGACAGGCGCCCAGGTCCTCAAGTCTGCTCGCCGACACAACCAACGACTTATTCTTGCGAGGATCGAGTTCCTGCGGCCTCGCTTCAATCACGCCATGCGCTGGACCCGGAACGCCTTCGCTGCGCTCGAGCAGCAGCGACAATCCCGCGTCTAGCCTGGGGAAAGCGGTGCGCACGCCATCCACTCCCCGGCGCATCACGTCCCCCGCACCGAGGGCCGCCATCCAGATGTCGTCGCTATCCAATGAGGGGCGGTCCGATCGGGGGAGCCGACACACCACACGACCAAGTGTCTGGTACAGGTCTCGGAACGTCAGCTGCGAATCTCGGCGCTGGAGGCGAAGCGCCGCCAGCAATACCGGCGACGGCCCGATCGTACGCGCTTCCGTCGCATCCCACGCGCGATAACTGAGCGTGACCCGGGCCCCACCCAGGCGAGCAAAAAACGCCGCGAAACGGAAGATCCGCTCCCGCAGCAGTTCAGACGACGTGGGTAGGCCCTCCCCGAGCACGCGCCGATCGCTGTCGAGCAGCACGGGGTCTTGCACGCCCGACCCGGGAAGGTGCTCCGCGTCCGCCCCTACGATGAAGACCGCCGGGCGGCCTGTGTACCCTCCGTGCTCCATGTCGGACAGGTGCAGGTGTCCACCCTCGGAAGACCACGGCGCCCCGGGGTCGTCGACGTCTGCGTCGGGTCTCGGCGCGCGTATCCTGATCTCGAGGTGTCGCCGGAGCACAGTGACCGCCGCTCGGAAGTCCGTGCGCCGCCTGAGCGTGGCCTCCACCCGTTCGAGCACATTGTTGATGCGTTCGCGCGCGCTCCGGTCGGCGCCATCCCCTGGAGGAACGCGACGAAGGAAAGCGCGTAGCCCGCGAGCTATCTCAGCCGGGGAGACCGGAGCGCCGCCCTCTCCCGCCCGATCCGGGATCGCTGGCGTCGCCTTCAGGGTTGGAAACAGGATCGAGCGCAGCGCCCTCAACTCCCCTTCCTCCTTCGCCCGGCGGCGCTCGAAGGTCTCAGGCTGCTCCCATTTCGTCGGCACCAGCTGCTCGAGTCCGGATAGCGCGGTGCGGATTTGACTGCGATATCGTTTGCGACCCCAGCCGATGCGCAGGCCTCGGAACCGACGCGCCAAGTCGGCCGGCGCGTGATAGAGCCTCGTGCGACCCGGTCGCAGGTCGCCGGCTTCGAGCAGCCGCCGCACGGGGCTGGCTTGAAAGCCTCCTTCGATCCAGTCCAGGTAGGCGCGTACGACTCGCCCGGGGCGCGTGCGGTCGACGGGAAGGCCCACGGCATACGTGACCGGAATACCGAGCTGTGAAGAGAGCGCGTGCAGCGCCGACCCGTAGGCGGCAGGATCCGGTGTGACGATCTCGACCTGATCCCATGCCAGCCCGTGCTCGGCCACACGTCGAAGGACTTCGCGCAGCTCGTCGGTGATGGAGGCCGCATGGAAGAGTTCGAGCTGCGAGGATGGCTGGTCCTCGGTCGTTTGCCCGGGAGCGTAGAGAAAGGAGCACGCAGACCCATCGGAGTGGCGATTCCAAAGCACGGAGTCGGGCACGTCGAGGCCAACCACCGGGTCCGTCTCGAGCACCTTGGCACCTCGCGCCTGAATCGCGGCGAGGAGCTCTCCCCTCAGCCCTCGCGTGCTGACTCCAGGTACGATTACCGTGACCTCTGTGCCGAGAGAGTCCGGCATGCGATGGCCGTCGTCCTCCAACGATGCGAGTGCAAGCCGGAGTACGGAGGCGGTGTCAGCGAGCCGACGTTGGCCCAAGAGCCGCTCATAGTGCTGAAGCACCCGCAGCAGGAAGAGCCGCTTCGACCAGTCAGCGAGCCGGGCTCGGTCGAGCTCCTTAGGACCTATACCCGACAGCCGCAAATCCAGAACCGCACGATGTACGCGGTCGCGGAAGCCTACGCCTTCGGCAAGCTCACCCAGGCCTTTCCCCTCGGCGACCAGAGCGGCGTCGAGAGCCTCGTCAAGCAGCGCTCTTTCGTCGAACGTATCCATCGCGCGCAGCGCAGCCTGCTCCATTCCGTCGCGCGCAAGTCCAAGCGCCAACTGCGCCTGCGTCACCACCTCGAAGCCGACCCACCCGGGTCCCTCGAGAGAGAGCCGCCGCAAGAGCTCGCGCCCGCCGCCGCGTGTCTGCGAGATGACGAGCTTGCGGCCTACGGGGTACCGTCGCGCGATGCGGGCAAGCGCGTCGATGAGGTGAGGGGCCGAGGAGTTCGTCATGCTGTAACATCTACAACGAGCCCGACCGCCGCACCTTTTCCGATGAGTTTCCCATGCACGAAATCCCTGATTGGCTCTCCTTCGACATCGACGACATCCGCGAGCAGCGTGCCGAGCACGGACGCTCGTGGCAGGAGTTCATCCGCGTGCCCGACCTCTATGCGGGACTGTATGAGATCCCCACGGGAGATCAGGACCCGCAGAGCCCTCACGATACAGACGAGGTCTACTACGTGCTCGAGGGAAGAGCGTCGTTCTTGGTCGAAGACCAGCGCATGGACGTCCAGCCCGGATCGGTCCTCTTCGTGGCCAAAGGGAAGAACCATCGATTTGTCGACATCGCTGAGGACCTTTCCGTCCTGGTCTTCTTCGCAACACCAGGAGGAAGCACCGCCTGACCTTTTCGTACGTCAAGCTTCATCGAGAAGGAACGAGAATATGACCGTCTCGTCGGGGGGCTCGAACCCGCCCAGGGATGAGTACAGTTGCTTGGCGGCACGATTCGTTCGTTCCGTGAGCACGCGCCTCACTCCCTGGTGGACGAGCTCCCGCCGGCAGGGATCGACGTTTGAATCATCGGGCAGGTAGAGGCGCACGACATGGACGATAGGCGCTACGCGAGACCGGAAGACTGCAGCGAGCCGCCCCATGCGGGGGAGAATCGCTGACGTCCCTGGAATCTCGAAAGCTTCGCCATCCAGGGTATCGCACTGCACGTCGATCGTAATCAGCGCTGAGTGAGCGTGCTCAGGGTCTGTGAATTGGCTCATCGGGCGACCTCGCCCTTCTTCACGTCAGCGCCGTCCATCTCTACTCGACTACTCGCCCCGGACATGCCAAAAGCTGGTCAGGAACAGCTCTGACAGCGCGGAAGACGCGACGGCAGGCCCCTCGGGAAGAAGCACGTAGTCCTTCTTCACCTTACCCCCGTCGAAGTAGCACAGCAGTCGGCCAAGCCCCTCGGCCAGCATGACTTCACAGACGTCGGGCGGAAGCTTCATCGCTAGGCCCACTGGAGTCAAAGAAGCGCATATCGTGCCGTCCGCGTAGAGCGCGGCGCCAGAAAAGAAGTGCCGGCACTCGAGGTCGACGCCGGGTTGCTCTGACAAGCCCAAAGCTTTCACCAAGTCGCTCAACTGCCCGACATAAGGTTCAGCCATAGCTCAGGGGGCGCGCCTAACGAGCTAGCGGCATCTCTTCACTGTCCACGGCACGTGCACGTTCGAAAGAAGGTCTCGGCCCATCCGAGCGTACCTGCTCGAGCCAAAAGACGCCGTCGTATGGGGCGCTGTTTCCGCGCGTCGAGACGAAGTCGATATCGCCGTCTCCGTCCATGTCGCGAGGCACGAATTTGTCGAACATGCCCCGCTTTCGCCGTGAGATATCGTGCCGGGTCCAATCCAGAATGAGGTCGCCCGGGTGCTCGAACCAGGCGAGACGACCCATCGCCGCCGCGAGATCGATGTCATCGTCCTGATCCCTGCTTCCACCACTGTACCCACCTGTGATGACGTCCGGACGTCCGTCGCCATTGATGTCGGACACTTCGATTCCGGTCAGCCGATCGGGCCAGTGTGTGCCAATGGCATGGAGGTTCCAAATGTCGTCGGGACCGGACGGCTGCTCGAGCCACACCAGCGTGTGCCCGGATTCAGCGAGCACGATGTCGAGGCGACCGGACCGGTTCATATCCGCAAAGGCCATGTTAAAGCCATTGACCACCGCGCCTTCGCGCTCGAGATCTCGGCGCCTGATGCGCTCCCGCGGGACGGCCGTACCTGAAATCTGGATGGAGTGCTCGGAGAACTGGCCGCCCCCCAAGTTCTCGAACCACATGATGCGGGCCTCGGTCGTCGACCCGCCGACGACGTCTATGTCGCCATCTCGATCGAGGTCCACCGGCTGTGCATTGATGGGCCAGCGCACCCGCGTCAACTCGTGCTCCACCCAGCTGGTCGACGCCAGCGGATCGCCCTCGATCAAAAACCATGAGATGGCGTTCGGATCCATCGTAAACGTCGGGCTCTGCGCTCCCTTATTGGCGGTCACAACCTCGAGGCGACCGTCCCCAGTCAAGTCGGCGAGAAAAACTCTGATGAAGGACCCGCGACCGGAAGCGCCATCGGGAATGAGCCTTTGCCACGTCTCCGTTGCTGCGCCGGCACCCGGGTTCTGGAAATAGATCAGATGCGCCAGCTCGCACGCGGCTACGATGTCGGGATACCCGTCGCCATTCATGTCTCCTACCGCGACGTCCTCGGGCGCGCCGGCCTCGGCCCCCGAAGCAAGGGTGACCGATACCCATTCATTCGGGTCCTCGGTACCGAACGCGATGCGAATGAGCCCGTCGGGTACTCCGTCGTATTCGGTGTCCGACTCGTGCACGGAGACGATGTCTTCGATCCCGTCCAAGTTCAGATCGATCATCACCAGGCCGTCGCTACCCCGAAGCTGCGGGCCCCCAATGGACTCGTCATCGATGATGCGCTCACGCCAGGAGATGTAGCGGCCATCAGTGGCTAGCGCGGTTGTGAGCCGGGCGCCCACGGGGGTGTCTGCGCCCTGCTCCATGGCCACATCCGGGGCCTGGTCGGTTTCAGCCGGCTGACATCCTGCAACAGCCAGGAGAAAGAGCGTGCCAAGCAGCGGAGCCGCGAGCGTGCGAATCATGATTCAGATCCTCCCGACGGTGACCGGAGGCCTCCTGACAATGGGCGCCTAGCGCCCGGGAATCATGAGGTGGGCGGCGCTCGTACCGGTGTCCATTAGCCAAACGCCGCCGGTCCTGCGGTTGTCGCTCGGGCCAGTGGATTCAGTAGTCGCGCCGGGCATCGCGATCGTGGCGTGCAGCAGCGCACTGGCCTGGTCCGCGCCGTCCATGCGAAACCATATGGGATCGTATTCGGGCTGCACGCGAGTGCCCGCCTGTTCGGCTGCATCGATCATTGCCCCCTCCCCGGCGGCGTCCTCGGTTTCGACGCGGAATCGCCGGTTCTGCTCGACCCTGTCGAGGTTGGCCAGGCTCGTGCACTGAGCGGAGAACAATGCCCGGTCACGCTCGTCGGCGCAGTCGTAGAAGAACCAGGGTGTTCCTGCCCTCCCGGAGCGTCTCATAGGTGTCGTCGGCGTTCCACTTGATGAGCGTGGCCTCGCCAGGGAACCGGGGCAGAGATTGGCCAACCACAAGCTCGATGACTTCCGGTACCGTCTGCGCCTGCGCGCTGGCGGTGAACACCACTAAGCCCACGAGGACCAAGACCATGCGTTTCATGAGGGTGTTTCCGAACCCGATACGCGGGTACCTGTACCGCCGACGCTGAACGCCCCCTCTGCGGCGTCGAGCTGGAACAAAATATTCTCACCGTCACGTCCCAGCGTCACGGTCACGGAAATCAGCTGCCCTTGGGCGTCAGTGTCATAGTTGAGGATCAGCGTTTCGCCAGACTTGGTGATGTCGCTGACGCTCTGCATGCCGAAGTCGGGCGCCCCTATGTTGGCCGCGACCCTACCGTCTTGATCGTGGATTTCGAGCAAGAGCTCGAACGAACCGAATTCGGAGTCCATGGGCAGATTCCAGTCCCCGATGAACGCCTCGGCCTCGGAGGTGTCGAGATCGGACTGAGCGGAGACTGCAGCCGGGCTCAGGACTGTTACCAACAACCCGATCGCGAGAGCCATACGCGGCAGATGCATTGGCGCGGTCTTCATGACTCATCCTCCGGTTTTTTGGAAGCCTCGGCAGCCGAGCCGGCCGAACATCGAAAAGAACGCCCTCAGAGATCGGGGTCAAACAGACCGCCCCAAAACCCGGCCGACGACACGGCAAACGTTACGGAGCGGCTCCGGCAAAGTACGAGGACAACTCCGCGGCCGCCCCGGTCACCAAGGACTCCACCGCCACACCATGATGCTACTCCTCGGCGCCGGCCAGCCTGCGCATGGCGGAGAGACCGATTTGCACGTGACGGGGCTCCCCGCTGTCGATGAGTCCCGACGCGAAGTGCACAGCCCAGCCCGCCGCTCGGGCCAGGACCTTCTCGGACGGCGCATAAGCCTCCAGGAAGAGCGTGCGCGCACGAGCGGAAGCGAAGAGCATCCACGCGCACGCCAGGTCCGTGGCTACGTCTCCGGCGGTTACGTCGCCCCAGTCGATGAGCCCTGCCAAGGCTCCGTCCTGGACCAAGACATTGCGAGGATGCAGGTCGCCGTGCAGCCAGACACGATCCCGCGCTAGAGGGGCCTCGATGGCTTCTTTCCAAGGTCGAACCAGCTCCTGTAAATCCAGGCGCTGCAAGCGCTCCTCCACTACATGCTGTCGTTCCTGAAGAGGAACTCCGCGTAGCGGGTTCGGGGGCGCGTGGGGAGGCGCAGGACGATGCAGCGACCGCAGGATTCTGGCCAGCGGGGCCGCCTGGGCGGCCCCGAGGGGACAGATGTCTAAGGCTGTCCGCGTAATCGAGCAAGACGCGCAGTTGTTGCTCTAGCTTCGCGGGGTCTTCAGGCTTCCTCATGAAGTGGTTGGTGCCCAACCCATAGCTCGGAGCCATATCGTCGTCCTTGTCGGAGGCCGTAAGCACCGCGACCGGGATGCGGCGGAGCGCCTCGTCCTCCTTGATCACCTCAAGTACCTCGAGACCGGTTTTTTCCGGCATCTGGAGGTCGAGCAGGATGAGGTCGGGAAGCAGATCCTCGATCATGACAATGGCCGTATTGCCGTTCCGGGCCCGATGAACCTGGACGGGAACGCTACTCGCCTTGGCTAGCACCGCCTCGATCAGCAACGCGTCCTCGTCGGTGTCCTCGGCAAGCACAACCTTCCACCGCTTACGTGAGTTCTTTTTCATCCCGGACACGCTCCTTATTCTGTAGCGTCCCGCGCGACAGACGGCGGTGCGTGTAAAGATCGGCGATCCTGTCCAGCCACGAGCAAGTAGACGAAAAAGGAGCCAGGAATGGAACTCGGAGAAAAAATCGCTCTGGTGACCGGCAGCAGCGAGGGGATCGGCCGTGCGATCGCCCAAGCCCTATCGAACGAGGGTTGCAAGGTCACCATCACGGGCCGCCGTCAGGAGGCCCTGCAGAAGACCGCCGAGGAGCTAGGAGTGCACTGGATCGCAGGCGACGTAGGAAACGAGGAGGACGCCGTTCGCACGGTGGGTTCCGTGATCGAAGAGCATGGGCGCCTCGACATTTTGGTCAACAACGCCGGCTTCGGGATTTTCAAGCCACTGGTCGAGTTGACGCTGGAGGAATTGGAGGGTGTGTACCGCACCAACGTCTTCGGAACCTTCCTCATGGCGCGCGAGGCGGCTCGCCACTTCATCGAACGAGGAAGCGGTGAACTGATCAACATTTCCTCGACGTCGAGCCTCAAGGGCAGTAGCGGACGAACTGCCTACGGTTCGTCGAAGTTCGCGCTACGGGGCATGACGGAATGTTGGCGCGATGAGCTTCGACGTCACAACGTGCGCGTCATGTTGGTCAACCCGAGCGAAGTCATGACGGACTTCGCTGCAAAGGCCGGCGTTCAGCGCGAGAGATCCGACAAGAAGCTTCGGCCCCAGGAAATCGCGGACGCCATCGTGGGTGCGCTCAAGGTAGATAGCCGCGGATTCATTCCCGAGTTCTCCGTGTTTGCGACGAATCCGTTTTAGGCTGCGGGCTGAAGCCCTAGTCAGGCCAATTCACCCACATGATCGGCTGGTAGAATCCAGAGGCCCCGGACTCCAACCACTCAACGCTTGATGCTCCGGCCTCGACGAAGCACTGCTCGACTTCCGTCCGCATCAGAGCCCGGCATCTGCAAGAGTGACTCGACGTTCGATACCCGTCGGCGGTCTCCGTCAGAATGATGTGCTCGAGATTGTAGACTGGCCTTCCGTCTTCCCAATCCCAGAGTTGGATGATCACGCGACGACCAAGGCCCGGCTCGCCATATACCCGCAGCCCCTGAGTCGAAACTCCCGCTCGAATCAATGCATCGTAGTCCCGCATCGTGACAACCGCCGCACCCTTCACAGGGGAAAGATGGAAGCCCAAAATCCTTTTGTTAAGCCAAGAAATCCGGTTTTGGACACCGTAAACGATGTCTAGTCCGCGTGGGGGATGCCCTAGGAAGCCGAACTCGCTGAAGGAGCTCCAAGGCACGGCACGAGCGGATCGCAAGCGCAGCTCGATAGCGGACGTGGAGGGGATGCCGAAGTGTCCAACCGGACTCAGCGAGCAGGCGGTCCGCATCTGGAGATCACTCGGCCCGAAGCTCCACGAACTCGGGCTGCTTGCCGGGATCGATGCCTCGATGTTCGCGATCTACTGCCAGACTTGTGCTGATTGGCTCCAGATCACCCGCCACCTGAACCGACTCGGTCCGCTCAAGTGGTATTCCGTCACCAAAAGCGGATACAGGCGAATGATCCCAGAGCTGCAAGTGCGGGACAGAGCCTTTCAGGTCTTACTGAAGCTCGGGACCCGGTTCGGGCTCGATCCCTCCAGTCGCGCAGGGCTAGGGGTCGTCGCCGACAAGTCACCGAACTTCGTCGAGGAGTTCCTGTTCAACCCTCGGGTGATCGAGTAAAGCATCCTGCCTACGTTGTGAACCTGACGGTCTCGGCCCAGAATTCAGTCGCTCCGAGGGGAGAACTCAGCTGAGATTTCGCCGAAGCTCCATATGCCGAAGCTCCATATCATGGAGGCTCAACACCAAAGACCCGGGCGTAGACATAGAGTTGCCCCGATGATGCGAAACTCGTCGCTGAGTACCCACCTGACCCATGCTTTCTATCGCCCCTCCTGCCCCACCGCCAGGTCCAAAATCTCCGCCCGCACGTCGTCTCCTTCCACGGTCAGCCGGGCAAGCGTGACCGGCAGATCGGGACGTCTGGGTCCCGCGCTTCCTGGATTCAGGTAGAGCACGCCCTCCAGTTCGCGGATGAGCGGCTGATGAGTGTGTCCAAAGATCACGACCTGGAACCCCGCAGCGACTGGGTCAAGATCGAGCGACTCGAAAATATGAAGCACGTAGGCGAGCGGGCCGGGCATGCCCAGGTCAACGACGTCGCTACCGGGCAGCGCGTCCCTCAACTCCCCCCAGTCGGTATTGCCGTAGACGGCTCTTAGCGGGGCGATCTCACTCAGCTTCTCGAGGATCTCCGACTTCCCCACGTCGCCCGCATGGATGATGAGGTCGCTGCCCGCCAGCGCATCCAGGGCCTCCTCTCTGAGAAGGCCGTGCGTATCCGAGATGACTCCGATCGTGCGCACTTGGGCGCTCCGGTTGCCGGTGGGGGGGAATGCAACACAGGTTGGGGGCTCCGACCGGGGTCGCGCCACCCCCGGCCGGTGCCTCTACCCTCAGTCCTTTCAGATGCACTCAGATGCAACTCCCGTTCCATACGCTGGATGTCTTCACCGACCGGACCTTCGGCGGTAACCCCCTGGGGGTCTTCCCCGACGCGGCACATCTGCCGACCGACCTCATGCAGCGCATCGCACTGGAGATGCACCTCTCTGAGACCGTCTTCTTGGGTCCACCGGAGAGCGGCGAAGGGTCGGCTCGTGTGCGCATTTTCACGCCCGGGAGGGAGGTTCCCTTCGCGGGTCACCCTACCGTGGGATCGGCGATCTTCCTAGCGGCTAAAGCCGCGGAGTCGGGCGAGGCCGGCGCGGAAGATTCGCTCACGTTTGTGCTCGAGGAGAACGTGGGACCGGTACCGGTGACCGTTCGCTTGCAGGACGGCAAGCCGGTGTTCGCTCAATTCACGACCGCACTGCTTCCCGAGCATCGGCCGTCCCCTCACTCCTCCGACGACTTGGCTCGCATGGTGGGCCTGCACGCCGCCGACGTCTGCCCCGATGGCTTCCCAATCGAGATGGTCTCGTGCGGTCTTCCTTACCACATCATACCGGTCCGGACCGTCGACGCGATCCAGCGCGCATCGCTCGACATGGCACTCTGGAAGCAGATGGTCGCGGACGGATGGGCCCACCATGTGTATTTGGTGTGTCTTCAAGCCGAAGGAGAAGGTGTCGACCTGCGCGTGCGCATGTTCGCGCCGGGCTCGGGCGTTCCCGAGGACCCAGCGACCGGCTCGGCTGCTGCCGCGCTCGGCGGCTACCTCTCCAGGATCGATGGCAGCTCAGAAGCGGCCCTCTCCTGGGCCATCGAACAAGGCCTCGAGATAGGGCGGCCGAGCATCATCCACGTCGAGGCGGACCGCCGGGGGGGTGAAACGACCGCAGTGCGGGTTGGCGGCCACGCCGTCTTCGTGAGCCGTGGCACGATGACGGTTTCACAATGACCGCTTGTACATGACTGCGCTACGCATGACCCTCTGCAAATAACCCGCCGCGACGACCATCCAACCGGACCGTCAGAATGAGCAAGGAGCATCCCGTGACACGACCCATCTCAGCGTTTTCGACGGCGTCTTTTCTTCTGCTGCCCTTCCTCGCCGGCGCTTGCCAGCAAGGGAGCGTCCCCCAGGCACCTGCCGATACCGACCCACCTTGGAATTGGACCGAGCAGGAAGTCCGCGACGCAGTGAACCAGGTCCGCGCGGGTCGGGACCTGAACCCCGATGGTTGGCCTGATGGCGCCCGCGTCGCGGTCCTCTTCAGCTTCGATGTCGACAACGAGACTGTGCAGGGCCTGCGTGACGGGACGGTCAGCGTCGGGCCGCTGTCGCAAGGGCAATACGGCTCGCGCGTGGCGTTGCCGCGGGTAGTGGATCTGATGGATCGAGAGCAGGTGCCCGCATCCTTCTTCTTCCCCGCATGGAGCTTGAAGCTCGCGCCGGAACAGGCAGACGTGATCCAGGCTTCTGGCATGCACGAAATCGCGGTCCACGGTTGGATTCACGAGCGCAACACCTCGCTCGACGCGGCCACCGAAGAGCGATTGCTGCGTCAGGCGGTCGATGCGCTCACGGAAATCACGGGCACCGCCCCCGTAGGCTATCGCGCGCCGTCCTGGAACTTCAGCCCGAACACACTCGACATCGTCCGTCGCATGGGCTTTCTGTATGAAAGCTCTCTGATGGCGGACGACCGACCGTACGAACTAGTGCAAGACGGGCAGCCAACAGGCGTAGTGGAGCTTCCCGTCGAATGGATCCTGGACGACGCCCCACTCTTCAACCCCCAAGGCGCGCGTTACAGTCCGCCTCGCGAAGTCATGCAAGTGTGGATCGACGAATTCGACAGAGCCTGGGAAGAAGGCACGATGTTCCTGCTGACCATGCACCCCCACATCACGGGCCACCGTTCGCGCATCGTGGCGCTCGAAGGACTCATCGCCCACATCAAAGCGAAGGGCGACGTCTGGTTTGGCACGCACGAGCAGGCAGCTCGCTACGTGCGTGCGCAAGCGGGGATGGACGGCTGAGCATGCAGCGCTGCACTTTGGGGATTCTGCGCCGCGACCGTTCGCCTGCCGGTGAGCGGTGCCCCAAGGAGCGACGAAGAGGAATAGCAGGGCTATTTTGACGAGGAGCAACGCGGCCAGGGTGGATGCATGGGTGCCCGAGCCGAGCGGCCGCGGAGCTTGGGGAAGCCAGCCTGACGAGCCGCGAGACGATCGCCCGCAGCGAGATCCATGCCGGCGAACTTCTGGGACAGGACACTAGGACCGGAGCAACTAGAATGCCGATCTACGACTACACATGCGGCGCGTGCGCGCACGAGTTCGAGGCGTTCCTGCGTAAGCAGACAGACGACGTCGCCTGCCCGGCATGCCGGAGTGGCGACGTGAAGCGCATGCTTTCGACACCCCAGGTGCACTCCGCGGCTCGCAAGGACCGCAGCATGCGCGCCGCGAAAAAGCGCGATAAGGCCCAGGCGCAGGAGGCCGCGTATACGCAGCGGCAGTACGAGTTGCACCACGACGACTAGTGTGCCTGAACACAAGTACGGTCACGCACCGAGAGTGGCGATGGGCTTGATCCGGCAAGGCGCGAGGAGGAGTAATAGCAGCGCTATTGCGACGACGAACAACGCAGCAGGGCGAGATGCAGCGCCGCTCGCATGCCAGCGTACTTCTGTTCAGGTGCACTAGCGACCCGGACGTCAGCGATTGGTGCTAGGGCGGTTCCTACACGACCTCGGGACCAAGCGCGCGCGCGATCGCTTCGTTGACGCGCGCCAGTGGCGGCGCGGGGACGAGCGCGTCGCCGTCGCGGTAGACGCGGCAGCGCGGGCCATCACCCTGCTCTCGTGGCGTCCAAGGGTGTGGCCCTGGGGCGACGTCTTCTCCGTTCACCAGGATGGTCGGTGACCCCAGGTTGCGCACGTGCTCCGGACACTCGCGATCTTCGCTGTTCCACTCGGTCCAGACAGCCGGAATCTCCGCGCTACGACACGCGGACGCGAGAACATCACGCGCCCGACCGGCGTTCGGACATCCGGGATCGTAGACCAGCTCGATCTGTAAGCGCAGGGCCAGGGAGGCTCCAGGGGTGGCGAGTCAGTGCTTGCATCTCCAACGTAGCATCAGTCTGCCTCGCTAGCACCACTTCTCCCAACGTCCGACTCTCGCCCATGATGCGCGTGAACGTTACCGCTGGCACGATGGCTTTTCTGGTGTTGCTCGTGATCATCCGGGCGGCCGCGCCAGCCGGCGCCGGTGCCCAGACACCGGAGCAGCGCTATTCCGACTGGCACCGCCTCGACTTCCGCTCGCAGGAATACGACTTCCGGCGCTCACGCATCATGGAGCTGCTGCGCTCAAGCGGCGGTGGCATGCTGCTGGTGCCCTCGTCGGACGGCCAGACCCACGGCGCGACCTTCCGCCAGCTGGAGGACTTCTGGTATTATACGGGACTCGAAGTGCCCAACTCGATGCTCGTGCTCGACTCCGATCGCGATCGCTCGATCCTGTTTTGGCCAGCGCGTGACGCACGCTTCGAGAACGCTAGCCGCGCCAACGACTTCCCCGGTCGACCGCTCGGCGACGACTACCAGCTACGCAGCATCGCCGGAATCAACGAATACGAGGACATCGCGCGGCTCGAAGCGTTCCTGACCGAGCGTGTGCGCGCCGGCGCGACGATCCGTGTAAACGCGGGCACCGAGGGCCCATTGCCGGCGCCCGAGGTCCCGCTGATCGGATCACTTGGGCCTGTGCAGGCGCTTATCGTCCGCCTGCGCGCCATGTACCCGGACGCTTCGTTCGAGAACGCCTTCGCCCCGACCGCGCGCCTGAGGATGGTGAAGAGCCCCACCGAGATCCGGCGCATGCGCGTTGCGGCCGACGCCACCATGGCGGCGATCCGGGCCGCGGCCGCCGCGATTCGGGCCGGCACCAACGAGCGCTCGTTGCAAGGAACGTTCGAGTCCGCGTGCCGCAGCTTCGGAGCTCAGTCGATCCCGTTCACCCCGATCGTGAAGTCCGGGCCCAACAGCCTCTGGCCGTGGCGAATCCTCGCCGCCCACTACGACCGCCGGAACCGATCCATGGAGAGCGATGAGCTCGTCATCCTCGACGTTGGATGCGAGGTCGATGGTTACATCAGCGACGTGGGCCGGACCTTTCCAGTGGGGGGCACATTCAGCGATCTCCAGAGGGATAAGCTGATGGTCAGCACACAGGCGGCAGACGCGATCATCGCCGCGGTGAGGCCGGGCGTGACGCTGCGCGAGCTGACCGCCATCGCCTACGAAGCGATCCCCAACGCCGAAGAGCAGTACATGCAGACGCCGTCCTACTTCGGGCACCACATCGGCCTATCCTCCGGTGACCCGGCGCTGCTCGACGTGCCGCTGGAAGAGGGGATGGTGTTTACGGTCGAGCCCTGGTACTACAACCACGACCTGCAAATCTCGGTCTTCGTCGAGGACGTGATCCTCGTCACCGAAGACGGAGCCGAAGTTCTGACCGCCCGGCTAGGACGGAGCCCCGAGGAGCTGGAGGCGATGATCCGATGAAACGCCAGGAAGCAAAGTCATGAACGACTCTGATCTCGAGCAAACCGCCGAAGACGGCGACGGCATCCTCTGTGTACGCAATCCGGAGACACACAGGAGCTGGAACGGAATTCGCTACAAGACCGGCATGTCTGCGAAGAACGTCGGCTCGGGGAAGCTCTCGATGAACATCGCGATCGTGCCGCCCGGCGCAGTCGCGTTCGCGCACATCCACGTGGATTTCGAGGTCATGCTCTTCATTCTGGAAGGCAGTGTGCGCCACGAGTACGGAGAGAATCTCGAGCACTCGGTGGACAATTCGGCAGGAGATTTCATCTTCATCCAGCCGGGCGTCCCGCACGAGGTCATCAACCTCAGCGACACTGAGCGGGTCATTGCGGTGGTGGCGCGCTCGGACGCCACCGAATGGGAAAACATCGTCGACTATCCGTCGGAGCGGCGACCCGACTAGCTGCCCTTTCACGGTCTGGAGGAGTGTGATGAGTGGGAAAGTGGAAGCAATTTGGACGAAGCGCGCACATGGCGGCGTGATGGACAGCGCGGACCAGGCCACATTAGTCGAGGGGGAGGGCCTCGTGGGCGATGCCAACTTCGGGGCAACCCGTCAGGTCACAGTGATCGAGAAGGAGGTTTTCGACCGAATCGAGGCTGAGCTACCTGATTCTGGTCCAGTGATGCGCCGCGCCAACATCATGGTCAGCGGGATCCGCCTCGAAGACAGCCGCGACCAGGTGCTCACATTAGGCGAAGTAAAGATTCGCATCCGTGGCGAAACTCGCCCCTGTGAGCTCATGGACGAGCAGTGCCCCAGACTGCGAGACGCGCTGGACCTGCACTGGGGCGGCGGCGCGCACGGCTCCGTCATTCAGGGCGGCGAGCTGAGGGTGGGCGACACGGCTACCATCGAGGTGGGGGTTCCGGTCGGATAGGACTTGGGCCGGCCCGACGCGCGAGGACGCTCAAGAAGACCCTTTGCGGGACAAAGTGACTTTCGTAGCTTTGCGTCAGATGTTTCCCTGCGGCCCGCAGGGACCTGACACGTCCAGACCTCCCCAGCTTCCCAGGATATTGTGAAACAGCTGAACCGCTTCTCCATCATCGTTCTAGCTTTCCTGATGGTGCTGTCCGTCAATCCTGTGACTGCATCGGCCCAGGTTCCGACACAGCAGGAGCTACAGCTGTTGCAATCTGGTCAGGTGTCGCCAGCCGAGATAGTGAGGCGCCTGAGGGAATCAGGAATGTCTCGGGCCCAGGTGCGCGCGCGCTTACAGCAGGCCGGCTACGATCCAGGACTCGCTGATCAATACTTCGACAGCATGGAGGGCATTGGGGGCACACTCTCTGAAGTCGATGCGGGATTCCTCGAGGCGATGCGGGCCTTGGGCATCTTGCAGCCCGACGTTGACTTCCCCTTGGACTCGATCGCACTGGATCCCCTCGGCCTAGCAGCCGACACCTTGGTAGCATTGCCCGACTCCGTATTGTCCGTCTTTGGGCTCGACGTCTTTCAGCGCCGCACTACCGGCCTCGACCAAGTCCTGAACGGTCCAGTGGGCGACGACTATCAACTGGGACCGGGAGACCAGCTGATCCTGGTATTGACCGGCGACGTTGAGCTGGCATACGCCAATCTTGGTGTCACTCGCGAGGGATTCATCATCATCCCAGACGTCGGGCAGGTGTTTGTGAATGGTCAGACGCTCGGGCAACTGAGGGGCTCATTGTTCAGGCGCCTCTCGGAAGTGTACTCAGGGATTCGGGACGGTGGTGACTCCACGACGTTTTTCGATGTTTCCCTGGGCCGACTGAGGGCCAGCCAGGTGTCCGTGATTGGCGATGTCCAGAGTCCAGGGTCGTATATCGTGAGCTCCGTTTCGACGGTTTTCGCCGCGCTGCAGGTGGCAGGCGGTCCCACCGAGTTCGGGTCGTTCCGCCGGGTGGTCGTGCGCCGAGGCGGCCAGGAGGTGCGCCAAGTAGACCTGTACGACTACCTACTACGCGGTGACGCTTCGGATGACATCCGACTCGAGCACGGCGACATCGTATTCGTGCCTCCGGCCGGGAGCCACATCACCGTCCGTGGTGAATTCCGTCGTCCCGCCCTTTATGAAGTGCTCGAGGGAGAGGGACTTCGAGACGTCATCGGCTTCGCGGGCGGCATGCTTCCCACCGCACACGCACGCGCGTTGCGCATTGAGCGACTGCTGCCGTTCGCCGAGCGCAGCCCGGGAATGGACCGCGTCTTAATGACGGTCGATGCTGGGCCGCTCATCGACGATCCGACAAACAACCAGGATGTGGCACTCTTGCCGGGTGACGACATCTTCGTTCCCGCCACCATCGAGGAACAACGCAACCGCGTAGCGGTTGCCGGTGCCGTCCACTTTCCCGGGCGCTACCAGCTCGTCGAAGGACAGACCACCCGGGCTCTTCTCGAGCAAGCCGAGCTCCGGGAGGACGCCTATCTATCCGCTATCCATATTTACAGACCTCGGCTCGACTCCGCCGGCGTCACCCTGTTGCGTATCGCGATAGACCCAGCATTGGGCAGCATCCAGGATCTTCCGCTGCTCGATAGAGACTCGTTGGTCGTATTCTCCGTAGACTCGCTGATGGTCAGTGACTCCATTCGCATCGCGGGGTTCGTGAGGCGTCCTGGACGGTACCGCTATGCCCGCGGAATGACGGCTGAGGACCTGATCCTGGTTGCGGGAGGCCTGGTCGAAGGGGCGCTCAATACCGAGGCTGAGATCTCCCGTGCGCGACTCACGCTCGACCGAACCGACACGCTAGCCGTGTCGATTCCGATCCGTCTGAGTGAGGTGATTCCAAGTCCCGAGATCTTAGACAGAGGCTCAACCGGGGCGGGACCGTCGCTGAGAGCCACCGACGTGCCGCTCGAGGTGGGGGATCGACTCTTCGTGCGCGAGCGACCGGGCTACGTTGCCCCCATAACGGTCTTCGTCTCGGGGGAAGTCGGTTTCCCCGGCGCTTACGCCGTAGAGCAACGAAATGAGCGGCTCTCGGACATCGTCCGTCGTGCGGGAGGGTTCTCCCCCGAGGCGTACGTGCCGGGAGCGAGGCTCCTCCGCGATTCTCTTGTGGTCGGTATTGATCTTGGTCAGGCGACCGAGCGTCCAGGAGGGCCCGACGACCTTGTTCTCAGGGCAGGTGATCAGATCCTGATACCGGAGTTCGATCCTACAGTCAGCGTCCGCGGCAGTGTGACCTTCGAGACGCGAGCCGTGTTCGAGAGCGGCATGGGCGTGAGCGAATACATCCGACAAGCTGGAGGCTCGCTCGAGGACGCCAACCTGAATAGGATCTCCGTCGAATACGTGAACGGGCGCCGCGAGACGACCAAGAAACTTCTTTGGCTCATTCGGCAGCATCCGCGCGTCGAGCCTGGGAGCACGATCCTGGTGCCAGCGCAGCCACCCTCGCAAGGCGAGGGTGGCTTGGCTCAGTTGCTGAACAGGACGGTCGGGCTCGCGACTACGGTGCTCACACTCCTAGTGCTGTCGGACCAGGTCAGGAACTAACTCAGCCGGGAACAGCCCGCACCACCTCCCCGACCGCTTCCATCGCCGACACCAACTGCGCATCGCTCAAGTAAGGTGCCGGCCCAAACCGCAGCACATCCCCTCGAAAGTCTGTGCGGACGTGACCGCCACGCTCGAGCAAGCGATCGACGCCGCAAACGCGCTTACACCCTAGAAGCCTCCATAAGCCCTAGCAGCCCGGGCGGTCGAACATATCTTCGGCCGATGACCCAGGGTGCCATGGCTGCGCTGCAAGCGCGGGTGACCGGCTGTAGGAAATGCCCGAGACTCGTCGCCTGGCGGGAGCAGGTAGCACGAGAGAAGCGAGCCTCGTTCCGGGACCACGAGTACTGGGGCCGCCCGGTGCCGGCTTTCGGCGATGCGGATGCGCGTGTGCTCGTAGTCGGCCTCGCCCCTGCTGCCCACGGGGCCAACCGCACGGGCCGCATGTTCACCGGCGATCGCTCGGGGGATTGGCTCTATCGAGCGCTCCATCGCGCGGGCTTCGCAAACCAGCCGGAATCGATCGATCGTTCCGACGGCCTCGAGTTGAGCGACGTCTTCGTCACCGCAGCGGTACGCTGTGCCCCGCCAGCCAACAAGCCGGAAGTGAGTGAGCGCGACGCCTGCAGGGCCTGGCTCGATGAGGAACTCAATGTGATGAAGCGGGTGAAGGTGGTAGTCACGCTCGGCGGTTTTGCGTACGCCCAGACGCTGAAGATCCTGGGGGATCGCGGTGCGTCGGTGCCACGCCCTCGTCCGCGATTCGGGCACGGCGCGGAGGTCGAGCTCGAGAGGGTCACCGTGCTCGCCTCGTATCATCCGAGTCAGCAGAACACGTTCACAGGCAAGCTCACCGAGCCGATGTTCGACGCGATCTGGGGCCGGGCGCGAGAACTGGCGCACGCGAAGAGTCGCGCATGAATCCCAACACACCTAACGCCAGGCGCCGGCGCCTCCGAGTCGTCACCCAGGTCGGAGTCGGCGTGACCCTGTGCGCGCTGCTGAACCCGCCGGGGGCATTCGCACAAAGGGTGGGCGGCGTCGAGCTCATCGAGCTCAGCATCGCCCAAGCGCACGAAGCGATGCTCTCCGGCACGCTCACTTCGCGGCAACTCGTCGAGGCCTATCACGAGCGCATCGAGGCGTTCGACAAGAAGGGACCGGCGTTCAACGCCATCATCCTCGTGAACCCGCAGGCGCTCGCTCGCGCCGACGCGCTGGACGACGCGCTTCGCCGAACCGGCGAACTGAGCGGGCCGCTGCACGGCATCCCGTTCATCGTGAAGGACAACTATGACACTCACGACATGCCCACCACCGGCGGATCCGCGTCGCTGGAGGGCGCGATGGCAGCGGATGATGCTTATCAAGTGCGAGCGATAAGGGAGGCCGGAGCGATCGTGCTCGCGAAGTCCAATCTCGCCGAGTTCGCGTTCACCGCGATGGAAACGGTCGGCTCGATGCTGCCCGGATGGACTTTCAACCCGTACCAACTCAACCGCGTCACCGCCGGGTCGAGTGGCGGCACCGCCGCGGCGGTGACCGCCAATATGGGCTTGGTCGGTCTCGGCTCCGACACAGGCAACTCCATCCGGGGCCCGTCGAGCCACAACGCGCTCGTCGGCATCCGCTCCACGCAAGGTCTTACGAGCCGCGACGGCATCATGCCGCTGTTCGCGCATCGCGACATAGGCGGTCCCATGACGCGCACCGTCGAAGACGCGGTGCGCATCTTCGACGTAATCGCGGGAAGCGACGCGAACGATCCGGTAACCGCCGAAGCCAACGCACGCAGACCGGGATCGTACCTGGACTTCTTGGAGACCGACCTCGAAGGTGTCCGCATCGGGGTGGCCGGACAGATCGCATACACCGAGACCGCGGATCCCGAGATCCTACAGCGCTTCTCCGAGGCGATCCGTAATCTGCAATCGCTCGGTGCTACGATTGTGCCGGACTTCGAGATTCCGGACCTGCGGCAGTTGCGCCGGGGGCTCGGTTGCTCGCGCTTCCGCTACGACATCGACAACTATCTGGCCGGCATCCCAGACCCACCGGTGCACTCGCTCGAGGAGATCGAGCAGAGCGGGCGAGTCTACCGCACCGTGATGCCGACCGTGCGCCGCTTTCTGTCCTTCGAGGGCACCCCCGAGACCAACGAGCAGTGCATTCGGGGGCGGGGAAATGAGCAGCGTCTACGCGAAGCGGTGCGGTCGGCAATGGCCGCGCACGACGTGGTGGCGCTCATCTACCCGACGTGGAACAACCCCCCGCGCCTCGTGGGGGACCTGACGACTCCGCACGGCAACAACTCCCCGATCCTATCGCCGCCAACCGGGTTTCCGGCGCTCACGGTGCCCATGGGCTTCGTCTGGGACGATCGCCTCCCGGCGGGACTTCAGATCTACGGCGATGCGTGGTCGGAGCCGACGCTCATCCGCATTGCTTACGCCTACGAACAAGCAACGCACCGAAGACGACCGCCGAACACGGCGCCAGCACTAGAAGGCAACTAGAAGGAGACAATTCCATGGATAGACGTGACTTCGTGAAGGCCACGGCGACTGGCGTCGCAGCGGCAGCAACCCCCGCGGTGCTCGCGTCCGAGCTCCCGGCGGCCGCCTCCGCGCTTCCCGCACGCGCGCCCACAGTGCACGTAAGCCGCGCCGGGCCGCTCTTGGTCGCCGACGTGAGCAGCATCCGGCACAAGAACGGAGGCCCCGAGAGTGCGATCGAGCGAGCATATCGCGGCATCACTGGGGGCGAGGACGTGCTCGACGCGATCGTCGCCGGAGTGAACATCCCCGAGCTCGATCCGGCGGAGTCAGGAATCGGGTACGGCGGGCTCCCCAACGCCGACGGAGTCGTGCAGCTCGATTCCTGCCTCATGCACGGCCCACGCAAGTGGGCGGGAGGCGTGGCCGGCCTCGAGGGCGTGCGCACTCCTTCGCTGGTAGCCAAGGCCGTCGCGGAGCTGACGGACCATCACCTGATCGTGGGAGAGGGCGCCCGCGAGTTCGCGCGCGCACTCGGTTTCGACATCGAGGACGACCTCAACACCAAGCACTCCCGCGCCATGTGGCTGGAATGGCGCCGCCGTGTCGACCCGAGTCACTGGCTCGACCCCGACGAGCGCATCCGGGATACGAGACGCGGTGACACCGGGCGCGACCCGGACCATGAGGCGCGTCTGCAGCGCTTCCACGATGCGTCACAGGCAGCCGATCTCTCGATGGTCGACGACGGCCTCATCGACTCCGAGTCCTATTGGGGCACAACGAGCTTGGAGGCGCTCTCCCAGGACGGCGACATCTGTGGGGTGACGACCACGAGCGGCCTCTCGTGGAAGATCCCGGGACGTGCGGGAGACTCGCCCATTCTGGGAGCTGGCCAGTACGTCGACAACGACGTGGGCGCCGCGGGCTCGACCGGACGCGGTGAGGCCAACCTCTTCAGCTGCGCCTCTTTCCTGATCGTGGAGTTCATGCGCCAAGGCATGGCTCCGAAAGACGCGGGCATGCGGACGCTCGGGCGAATCAAGGACAATACCATCGAGTCCCGACTGTTGAACGAGCGCGGGCTGCCGAACTTCAATGTGCGCTTCTTTATCCTGAACAAGGCGGGAGACTACGCGGGCGTGGCAATGTATGGAACCGGAGAGGGTGCGTTCGCGGTGTGCGACGAGAACGGCGCACGGGAGGAGCCGCTGGAAGGGCTTCTAGAGGGATCGACGAGAGGTTGAACACTGGCAATTGAGACGGATCCGCCAGCAACAGAGAGGCGACGCCCCACAGGACGGCCATGGACGCGTCGAGACTCGCCAGGCTCTGGACGCTTTCCATGACGACACCGGTGACGGGCGTGACGGCTTCCAGCGCGCCCTCGACATCGAGGGCGGGCGGCCCGTCTTTGGCCAACAGGCTGATCAGAGGGAGCAACAACGTCCAGGTTTGAGTCCCCACACCCACACGCGTCTCGTGGGGCCACCACGGTCGTGCACGATCCTCTCCGCGAAAACACCGTGGCCAACATCGTGGACCCGATCTACACCGTGGTGGCCAAAGTCCCCAAGCAGCACCTGCCTAGGTAGGGTACGCTAGGCTGAGGGTCGAGCAAGTGCGCTAGCGGAGCCCGACCACCACGACCATCGGACCCTTCTGCCACACACAGTCGGTCTCGAAGCCGACGTCCGTCATGGCTGCCATCTCTGCCTCGAGTGGGAAGTACGTGTCTTCCTCGGCCCACTGCTCGAGGTGCCGCCACCCGTCAGGCTCGCTGATCCCCGACGCCACCATGTGGTCGACCCACCCCCGATAAAGTGCCTCGCGCGCTTCCGGCTCAGCCGGCATGGTGGCGTCTGCGTTCACGAATACACCCCCGCTGGGCAACGCATCGTACACACGGCTGTAGAACGCTTTCTTGTCCGCCATCGTCAGGATGTGATGCAGCGAGATGGAGGCCGCCACCGCATCGCACGAAGGCAGCGGCTCCAGGAAAGACCGTTCCTGAAAACCAACGCGGTCCCCGAAAGCTTCGAGCCGTGTGCGCGCGTACTCCAGCATCTCGGTGTCCACATCCAGTAGCTCGACCCGTGCTACCGCATCCTGCCGAAGCAGCGCCTCAGAAAGCCCACCCGTGCCCGCGCCGAGGTCCAGTGCTACGCCAGGACGTGTCGCCGCAACCGCGGCCGCGGCGGCGCCCAGCATCGCCTCGTAGCCGGGAATGAAGCGACGGATCGACTCGTCATAGGCATCAATATCGAGCTTCAGATGATCGCGCACACTGTGGGACATAACGACTACTCTCTCGATCCGGCTCGACCGGGTCAACCGAAGTCCGCTCCCGCCTATATACGCCCAGCATCCACCGTCCCTTGCGGGTCCTCTAATGCACCGATACACCACACAGGAGCCGGCGCACGCCGGCCACGCATCTCAATGAGGCACAGGGGGTTCCATGTCGCGCACGATCCGTCGTCTGGGTTGGACGATGCTCGGTCTAGTGGTTCTGACTCCGACCGTCACGGTCGCTCAATCCAACGACGTTCAGGCCATTGATGAGGAGTACACGCGACTCATTCTCGAGCATACCCAGGACGACCGAATTCTCACCGAGCTGGTCGACCACCTGCCTGCCTCGGAGACGGTGCCCACGCCGCTCGACTTCCACGGCAGAATCGTCGGGACTCCAGACGAGCTCACGTATGCTGGGGACATCCATCGTTATCTGCGCGCGATCGCATCGGCGTCACCTCGTGCCACCGTATGGTCGATTGGCCAGACAGAGGAAGGTCGCGAGATGATCCTCATGGCGATCGCCAACGAGGAGACGATCGCGAACCTGGATCAGTACAAGGGATATCTGCAGGAGCTCACCGACCCTCGAGCAACCTCTGAAGAGCGGGCCCAACAGCTCATCAAGGAAATCGCCAAACCGATCTATTGGCTGACGTCCGGTATGCACTCCACGGAAAACGGCGGACCCGAGATGCTGCAGGAGCTCGCGTACCGCCTGGTCGTCGAGGACACCGAGTTCATCCAGGAGATCCGAGACAACATCGTCACCTTCATCACTCCGGTGATCGAGGTCGATGGCCGCGAGAAGCAGGTCGATACGTACTACTTCAACAAGGATCGACCGGACGGCGCAGCCCGACTCCCGCTCATGTACTGGGGCAAGTACGTCGCGCACGACAACAACCGCGACGCCATGGGCCAGATGCTGGCGCTCACCAAGAACGTGAACGCCATCCAGCTGGAGTGGGCGCCCACCATCATGCACGATCTGCACGAGGCACAGAATTACCTCTACTCCTCGACGGGCACTGGGCCCTACAACGAGGCCTTCGACGCAATCACGATCACCGAATGGTGGATGCTCGCCGAAAACGACGTGCTCGAGATGACCAAGCGCGACGTTCCCGGGGTTTGGACGTACAGCTTTTACGACGGATGGACGCCGAACTACATGTTCTCCATCGCGCACAGTCACAACGCTGTCGGGCGCTTCTACGAGGTCGCGAGCTACGGGCCCCAGAATCGCACGCTTCGGGTAGGCGGCACCACGACGAGTCGCGAGTGGTTCCGACCGAACCCGCCGCTTCCCACCATCGAATGGGGACCCAGGAACAACACCAACATCCAGCAATCAGCGGTGCTGTTCTCGCTCAAGTACACCGCGGATCACCGAGAGACGTTCCTCGACAACTACTGGGTGAAGAACAAGCGATCGATAAGGAAGGGCGTCGAGGGCCCCATCAATGCCTGGCTCATCCCGTCGGGCCAGCGCAGGAGCGCCGACGCGGTGGACGCCGTCAACGAGCTCATGCGGCAGGGCCTCGAGATTCACCGCGCAGACGGCTCCTTCGAGGCTGGCGGTATCGAGATCGAGGCCGGTGACTACGTGATCCGGGCGGACCAGCCATTCCGTACGCTGGCCGACATGTACCTCTCCTTGCAGCAGTTCTCGCTCGACAACCCCCGTCCGTACGATGACACGGGCTGGACCTTCCAGCTCATGCGCAATGTCGAGATCGTCGAGATCGAAGACGCGAAGGTGCTCGAAGAGGACATGACATTGCTCACGGTACCCGCGCGTGCCCCGGGCGGAATCTCTGGCGGGGGCAGCACGGTGGTGGTAGACCACACGACCGACAACAACCTCATGGCATTCCGCTATCAGCACAGCGACGTGCGCATGCTCGCGGCCGAAGAGGAGTTCGAGATGGACGGCCGCACCTTCAGCGCGGGCACGTTCATCATCCCGGACGCGAACCGCGCGGTGCTCGAGGCGAGCCTCTCGGAGCTCGGCCTGCAGGGCCACGGTACGAACGACATGCCTGATGTCGCGACGCACGAACTGGACCTTCCACGCATCGCGTTCTTGCACGCCTGGCGTCGCACGCAGGACGAGGGCTGGGTGCGTGGCGCCCTCGACCACTACGGCGTGCCCTACGACTACTTCGCCGACAAGCTCGTCGCGGAGGGCAACCTGCGTGAGCGCTACGACGTCATCATCTATCCGCACGTCGGCGGCAACGCGCGGTCGCACGTCAATGGCTTCGCAATGACGGGCGACATCCCGCTTCCCTACAGGAAGACCGAGCAGACACCCAACCTGGGCGGCATCGACGAGAGCGACGACATCCGGGGCGGCATGGGCTGGGAGGGCCTGGTCGAGCTCGCCAACTTCGTGCGCGAGGGGGGGCTTCTTCTCGTCGAGGGCTCGACCTCGTCGATCATGCCAGAGTACGGCGTAACGACGGGCGTGAACATCGAAAGCCCGACTGGGCTGACCGCGCCTGGTTCGATCCACCGGGGCATCATCGCCGACAAGACGAGCCCGATCACCTATGGCTACGACGGTGATCAACTGCCTGTGTACTTCAAGAACGACCTCGTGCTCTCCACGGGCGGCGGTGGCTTCGGCGGTCGCGGTTTCGGCCGGGGAGGCGGGGCCTGGCAGAACACGACCCCGATGGCTAGACGGCCCACGCTATCCGACTACGAAAACCCTGAAGAGACGGCAGGGCTTCCGGGCAGCTCCGGGGGGGGGGGACGCGGAGGATTCGGGCGTGGCCGCGGCGGATTCGGGGGCGGCAGCAGTGACAACGCACGCGTGATCATGCGCTTCCCCCGGGACGCGGATCAGATTCTGCTCTCAGGTACGATTCGGGGCGGCGAAGCGCTGGCAGGCAGGGCACAGGTGATCGACGCCCCGGTCGGTGACGGCCACGTCGTGATGTTCTCGATCCGACCGTTTTGGCGCTGGCAGACGCAGGGCACCTTCTTCTTGGGTTTCAACGCGATCCTGAACTGGAACGATCTCGACGCGGGACGCGACAACGCCGACGACGAGCCGGTGACGTCACCGGGAAACGACAGGTAGGGTTAAGACACCGAATCCGGGACCGGTCCGGTGTGAGGGCGGTCGCGCTTCGGCGCGGCCGCCCTCGTTTGGCTTGCGTGCCGGACGTCACCGACACGCCCTGGACTCAGTCTTGTATACTCAAGATTGTATACCTCGTTAGTCCTTCCGATTTGGGGGTGTGAGGTGGGGAAGTATCTCTTGGGCGAGTTCGAGCACCTGGTGCTGCTCACGATCATCCGGCTCGGTGATTCCGCTTACGGCGTATCGATCACGAACGACCTCACGGCGCAGACCGGCAAAGAGGTCGCGCAGGCCGCGATCTACCTGACGCTGCGACGCCTCGAGGAGAAGGGCTGGATCACAGGGTCCGCCGGAGAGGCCACCGTCAAGCGTGGCGGGCGTGTGAAGCGCTACTACCGAATCACTCACGCCGGCCTCGCCCGAGTGAAAGAGAGCCGCGACACGCTACTCTCGATGTGGTCCGGGATCGGAGAGCAGCTTTCGTGAGCTCCGTGCCCACCCCCCCTCCCCCGCGACTTGCGGCTCGCCTGGTCGAGTGGCTAGCGATCGACCTCGAGTCCGCCCACGTGCTGGGTGACCTCCAGGAGGGCTTCGACGCTCAGGGACGAGGCGTCCTGATCTCGACCGTCACTCGGGGCTTACGCCCGGTGGTCGTCGGCCTGGTGCTAGGGATGGCGTTGGCGCTACTGCTGGGACCCTTGATCGGCGAGGGTCTCTTCGACAGCAACCCACGTGATCCGTGGGTGCTCTCGCTGGTGCCGCTTGCGCTGCTTCTGGGGGCTGCTGGCGCGGCACTTCTTCCAGCTCTTCGCGCGGCGAAGATAGATCCCGTCCGTGCGCTCAGGGCGGAATAGCGGTCCGGCAGGCTGACCCGGAGAACCAGCGCTCGGGACCGGCTTGCTCCGGTCAACATCCTGGCCTAGGCTGCTGTCTCTCTGGTACGCACACCTTGCCGTTCCTGCGCACAGCCGCGGTCATCCCGGAGTTCTACATGAAGGTTTATCGTCGCGTCCTGTCCCTCGGGGCCCTGCTGGCCCTAGTGGCGCCAATGACGCCCAGGGAACTCGCCGCGCAGTCCCTCGAGGGCGTGCTATCAGCCATCGAATACCGCGAGATCGGCCCGACGCGGCAGAGCGGACGCTTCGTCGACATCGCGGTGCCACGGCAGCAGCCACACACGTTTTATATCGCCACGGCGTCAGGGCACCTGTGGAAGACCATGAACCGAGGCATCTCCTTCGATGTGCTCTTCGACCAAGAGGACGTGTTTTCGATCGGCGCCATCGCGGTCGCTCCGTCCGATCCCGACGTGCTCTACCTGGGCTCCGGAGAAGCGAATAACTCGCGTAGCAGTTACTGGGGCGACGGCGTCTACAAGTCCACTGATGCCGGCGAGACCTGGACCAACATCGGCCTCCCCGAGTCGCACCACATCGGTCGAATCGTGGTGCACCCGACGAACTCCGACATTGTCTATGTTGCCGCGCTCGGGCACCTCTATTCGGAGAACGACGAGCGCGGTCTGTACAAGACCACGAACGGCGGTGATAGCTGGCAGCGCGTTCTGGGGCCACAAGTAGAGGGCCGTCGCATCGGCATCGTGGACCTGGTCATGGACCCGACCAACTCCGATGTCCTGTACGCTGCGAGCTATGACAAGGTGCGCGTGCCATACAGCTTCGACCTCGGCGGCCCGGGTAGCCGTCTCTACAAGACCAGCGACGGCGGAGCCAACTGGATCCAGATCGGGCAGGGACTGCCCGAGGGCATGCTCGGACGTATCGGGGTCGACGTCTATGAGCGGGATCCGAACGTCTTATACGTCACCATCGAGAACGCCAATAAGGCTGATATGTCGGACGAGGATCGCCGACAGGAGCTGCTCGAACACAAGTCGTCCCGCGGCATGATCGGCGGAGAGATCTACCGCTCGAACGATGGGGGCATCACTTGGGACCGCGCGAGCCCGGAGGGCGAGTCGATCGGTGGTGCGCCGGCATACTACTACGGCCAAATCATCATCGACCCGAACGATTCCGACGTGGTGCACGTCATGTCCGCGCGCTCCTGGGGCACATCAGACGGTGGCGAGACCTGGGACAGCCGCCCGCTCGGTTTCGGCGGTGACGACCACATGCTGTGGATCAACCCCGACGACTCGGGGCACATGATCCTCGGCTACGACCACGGCCTCGGCATCACCTACGACGGAGGGGAGAACTGGTACCACCCGGACTTCCAGTCGCTGGCACAGTTCTATTCCATCGGGATCGATGACTCCCACCCCTACCGCGTAGCGGGCGGCCTGCAGGACAACGGCTCGCACATGACGTACAACACCAACCCGGCGGGCGGGCCCATCCGTTTCGAGATGTGGGACCGCATCGGGGGCGGTGACGGCATGTACAACGAGTTCGACCGTTGCACGAACCGGTACCTGTACAACGAGTCGCAGTTCGGGCCGATTTCACGCCTGGACCTGTGGACCGGCGAGCGCAAAGGCATCCGGTATGAGGACGCCGACATGCGCTACAACTGGAACGCGCCCATCGTAGTCAGCCAGCACGACTGTGACGTGATCTACCACGCCGGCAACAAGGTCATGAAGTCCGAGTTCCGCGGTGAGAGCTGGCAGGTCATCAGTGAGGACCTCAGCAAGAACGACCCGGCCACACTCACGACCGGGAAGGGGGGTGACGGCAACATCCAGTACGGCACCATCTCGTCTCTCGACGAGTCGCCCATCAAAGGGGGCCTGCTCTGGGCCGGCACCGACGACGGCAACGTGCAGGTGACGCAGAACGACGGCGAGACCTGGACCGACGTCACCAACAACATCCCGAACAACCCGCACTACTGGGTGAGTCGTGTGGAGGCGTCCCATCACGAGCTCGGCACCGCCTACGTGACCTTCACCGGGTACCGGAACGACGACTTCCGCGCCTTCATCTACAAGACCAGCGACTTCGGCGAGTCGTGGTCGGACATCTCCAACAACTTGCCCGACGGCCCCATCAACGTCGTGCGCGAGCACCACTCCAACCCCGACCTGCTCTTCGTGGGCACCGAGTTTCAAGTGTTCGCTTCGATCGACGGCGGGCAGAGTTGGGCGAGCATGAAGGGTGACATGCCCACCACTCCGGTGCACGACATCAAGATCCACGCTCGTGAGAACGACCTGGTCGTCGGGACGCACGGCCGCGGCATCTACATCGCCGACATCGCGCCGTTGGCGGAGATGACCGAGGATCTGCTCGCGATGCACGCGCACTTCTTCCAACCGGAGTCGAAGGTCCGTTGGATCGCGCCCGACTTCACCAACTACGGTTCGTCGAACTTCGAGGGCGAGAGCGATACGCTCGCGGTCACCCTCTACTATTACCTGTCCGACGATGTCGACGACGACATCACCTTCACCGTATACCAGGGACGGTTCCCGATCTACGAAATCGAGGGCGAGGGTGAAGCCGGTCTGCACCGGGTCGCTTGGAACATGCAGAAGCGCATCGAACGCACCGCGGAAGAGCAGGAGAGCGCGCGTTCAGGTGGTGGTCGTGGCGGGCGGGGCGGTGGTCGCGGTCGCGGCAACAGCGGGATCTCGGCCGAAGACCGTATCCGCTACGAATTCAGTGAAGCACCTGTCGGCGAGTATCGCGTCGTGATGACCATCGGCGACAAGATGTTCGAGCGATCGGTCTCCATCCTCAAGGACGAGTGGTGGCAGGAGCGGCGGTAGTCGATGGTTGCCACCACCAGCCTTTGGCCGTCACCTTTCCCGGTTCCAAGAACTTCCGTCATCTGAGGCCGATATGTCATTGAAGCGCCTGCTGCTCTGCGTTCTCTCGTTTGCTTTCGCCGCGCCGTTGGCGGCGCAGGATGTGCCCTGGTCGCCGCTAAAGCGTGGCAGCGACAACGTGGACGTGCTCGGACACCTCCCGCTCGGCCCCCGCCTCTCAGTCGCCGACATGGACGTGGAGCAGGAGTTGGACCGTCCGTTCGTGTACATCGCGCGCATGGTCTACGGCGACGATGGGCCCAAGGGCACCGACATCATCAGCATCGAGGACCCGGAAAACCCGCAGGTGCTTTACGAGTGGAGGATCGAGAACCAGGACCTCCACCAGCGAACCGGCGGCATGGACGTGAAGCACTTCAAGTGGAACGACCGTTATTACCTGGTGCAGTCGCTGCAGTTCGGGGGAGGCGGTCCGGACAATGACCTCGGCGCGGTGATCCTCGACGTGACCGGCCTTCCCGATCCATCGACGGTCCGCGAAGTGGCTCGCATTCGCGAGCCCGAGATGCCTGGGGGTTTCCACAACATCTTCATCTACAAGCACTCCAACGACCGCATCTACCTCTTCACCACGGCGCGTGCCCCGGGTGCGCTGATCTACGATCTCGGCATGGTGGTGGACGGTGACCTGGCGAACGCGCGGGTCGGCATGGTGCCGGTGCCCGAGGGCTCACTCGGCAGCGGAGGCGGCCGCGGCTACCACGACTTCTACGTCGGCTACCATCCTGATACTGGTGAGGACCGCTTCTACGGTGGCGGCACGGGCGGATATTACATCTACGACGTCTCGTCCATCGAGGCGCCTGAGCTCCGCATCACGCTCACGGGCATTAGCGGGGTCAACTACGGCCACACGTTCACGCCGAGCCCGGACGGCCGCTACGTCATCGCCGAGACCGAATACCAATACGCGCCGCTGCGCATCTTCGACCTGCAGCCCGCACTCGAGGGAGGTAGCAACAACATTCGCAACCCCATCTCGGCATTCACCGCCGACTGGCGGCACCTGGTACACAACCACGAGGTGCGTTGGCCCTATGTTTTCGTGTCGGGCTACCTCGATGGGCTGCAAATCTTCAATCTGCAGGACCCGCTCAACCCGGTGACAGTGGGCTATTACGACACCTACGTCGGCCCTGCCAACACCGAACAATACTCTCAGTTCAACGGGGCGTTCGGGATCGACGTGCGCAACGCGGACGGCCTGATCGTCATCAGCGACATGTCGACCGGACTCTGGACCATGAGGATGGACGGATTCCAGGGGTGGAACGGAGAAGACTGGGGCCTGCCCAACATCTCGTCGGCGCAGGACTGGGATAATCCCGTGGTGAAACGGCCGATCAGCTAGCAGCGCTTCCCGCGCTAGTCGCGATACGCGATCGCGTCGATCTCCACCCTGAGGCCCGGATCGGGCAGCGATGTGACCTGGACGGTCGTGCGCGCGGGCCGGTGCTCTCCGAATACTTCTGCGTAAACCCGGTTCATTTTCTCGAAGTCGCGCAGGTCTACCAAAAAGACACCACAGCGGAGCACCCGCGAGAGGTCCGACCCTGCGGCTTCGAGGATCGCTTGCATGTTCCGAAAGACCTGGTGCGTCTGGGACTCCACGTCCGGGCCGGCGAGCTCGCCCGTCGCGGGATCGGTAGCACCCTGGCCCGACACGATGACCAGCCGGTCGAAGACCATGCCAGGGGAGTACGGGCCTATCGATGCGGGCAGGCCCTCGGCCTGCACGGATCGGTGTGGGGAGTCGCTCACGACGTACCCGCCTTCGCCTCGTCGCCGAGAAGCCTGGTTACGGCAAACCACACCGCCGGGTAGGCCACGAGCTGGCCGACGATGAACCACATCGGATGGGAGAACGCCACCCAGTTCATGATGCTTCCCACCACCGCGAGTCCTACGATTCCGCCCGCGAACCAGCGCCGTTTCGTGCTCGCGATCTTTCCTGCAGTAAAGGCTCCGAGGAAGGCTCCAATTATCTCCGAAGCGAACGCCATTGCCCAGCTCGCTGCTGGCATCGCGGCAACATACGCCTGAAAGTCCGCCTGGTCGTCCGGATTCATAGGGTCCAAGCCGGGCAGCAATGGGTACAGCGCCGATCCCACTTGTTGTAATACGAAGACAACCAGGCCGACGACCAGGAAGCCCGCGATGACAGCACCAATGTTACGGACCATCGTTCCCCTCTTCCGGTTACGAACAAAAAGGTTGTCGGCGCGGCGAGCGCCGGCTAGGCTCACAATTGGGCCATGTAGACTCGATGGGGCCACCCCGAGCAACGATACCGTGATTCCCACCCTACTGACGCTGTTCACCACCGTATGGCCTGCGGCCACACCCGCGTGGTCCGGCCTGCCGGATCCCTGTGCGGTGGAGGGTCCAGCGTACTACGCCTTCGAGCTGGTCACGACCAAGAATATCCCAGGAACGGGCTTCGCGTTGGCCACCGCGGAGGTATCGCTCCCCATCGCGTCACCGTTCTCTGTCGCGCTCACCGCAGACGGCAATTACCAGTACGACCTGAAAGTCACGCTGGCGCGCATGAACGCGCCGCGCCAGGGGCATCTCGTCGCCTGGGTCACGACGCGAGAGATCGACCGAGTCGTGCGCATGAGCACGCTCGACGACGACCTCCAGGCCTCGGGCTCGGTGAGCTGGAACAAGTTCATCGTGGTCGTCACGCTCGAGTCCTCCGATGACCCGGACCAGACCATGTGGACCGGCCCGATCGTCTTCCGTGGCGCGTCACGCAGCGGAATGATGCACACGATGGTCGGTCATGGTCCGCTGCAGCAGGAGAACTGCGCCGCGTACGGGTACGGCAACTAGGAATCTTTCAGGCCGCCTGAAAAACCTCAGTAGCGCATGATCTGCTTCAGCACCTCGAGCCTTCCGAAGGAACCCGTGAACAATTCGTCCGGGACTCGCCGGTACTCTAGCAGCTCCGCGAAGATATCCCCGGCGATGTACTCGTTCAGTCCCAGCCCGGCCAAGTACATCAAACGCAGGTTCTTGTCCCGATTCACAACAGCGTCCTCGAGCCAGGGAGCCAGGTCGTTGGCGTCTGCGGCGTATGTCGTGAGCAGGTCGAGCGCACGCGGGAATCCGGCTTGGCCGAGCGACATCGCGACCTCCGCGTTTTCGGGGTCTTGCAGCCGATCAACGAATTGGTCGACATCGACCAAAACTCCGCCATCCTTCGCGGCGAGCACGACGTCATAACCGGCGCCGTCGTACGTGTTGCCCCACACGGTGCCGTCAGGAAATGCCTCGAAGAACGTCGCCAACTCGCTTTTCACAGCCGCCACATTGGTCTCGTACAACGGGACCCATTGGGTGATCACACCACCTGGATTCAGGTGCTGCCTGGCCAAATCGAAGTACTCCGCGCTATAAAGCGCCGCCGCTCCCTTCATCCACGGGTGGATGGGGTCCGAGGTGATGAGGTCGAAGGTCTCGTCCGTCGTGAGAAGGAAGTGACGCGCGTCGTCGTGCACGACCTCGACCCGAGGATCGGACAGGACGTCGTTGTTGGCCCCGGTGAAATAGCTCGACGCCTCCTCCGTGATGAGGGGCTCGATCTCACAGATCACGATTCGCTCGATGCCCGGATAGGCAATGAAGGTTCCTGCGGTCACCCCGGCACCGAAGCCGACGATGAGGACCGTCTTGGGGTCCTCGTGAAGCAGCGCCGTGAGGTGACCCAGCATGCCCTGCAACCGCATGTCCTGGGGCTCCGTCGAGGCTACGACCTTCCCTCCCACGTGGAAGTTTCGAACACCGTTGTCGAGCTCTGTCACCGCGATGGAGGAGTTCTGACCCTCCCCGAGGTAAAGCGTGTTGGGCGGTTCGTACGTGGGCGCGTAGCGTCCGTACGCAACCAGGACGGGGGGGATCGGCGGCACGAGCCACGCTAGGGTGGCGACGGCGACCACAGCGACTACCAGCTGCACGGCCGCTACGAGACTCGCTCGCCTCCGGTCGGAGTCGAGGAAGTGCGGAGCGATCAAAATCAACGCCGCTATGGCGGCCAGCCCCATCAGCAGCCGCTGTGCGTTCTGGGTCCCCATCCAAGGGATGAGAACCACGCCAAAGGCGAGCGCCCCCACGATGGCGCCGACCGTGTTCGACGCATAGACGCCTCCCATCAGCTCTCCCGGGTCCTGTCCTTCGTCGGCGACCGACGCGACCGCCAGCGGGAAGCTGGCGCCCCAGAAGAGCGGTGCCGGGATCAGCGCCCACACCGCCCGGGCCAGATCGAGCTGAAAGACCGGTGCCGCGGCGCCTTGCGCGATAGAGGGGTTGATGGGCCAGTAGGGTAGTTGGGCGGCGATGGCCCATGCCGTCCAAGCAACCCCGAAGAACACGCCGACCTGGCACAGCGCGAACGCAGTCCGCGGATTGGGAGACACGCGCGACACGTAGGAGCCCGCGACGCTTCCAACGCCAAGAGCGGCCAAAAACACCGCCAAGATGATGGAGAACGTATAAGTGGTCGCACCCAGCATCAGCCCCATCAGCCGAGTCCAAACCACCTCCGCTCCCAACGCCGTGAGCCCCGAGAGCCCGATCGCCAACAGCACGGTACGGTGTCTCGTCGCGAACACCGGGACGGCTTCATCCCCGGAGGCTTCGTTCGCCTCGTGCTCAGCGTACCGAGACAGCACAGCCGCGAGCGCAGCGACAGCCACGTTGAGGCAGAGGGCAACCAACGTGGCCACGACGATGTCGAACTCGCGCAGCAGATAGAATCCAGCGAGCAAGCACCCGAGCACGGCACCAGCGATGTTGCCGCCGTAAAAGAAGCCCATCCATGATACCCCCACCGGGGTCGCGGTCACGTAGCGCGAGATCGCCGGCAGCGTCGCGCCCATGAGAACGGTGGGCGGGACGAGCAGAAGACCGGCTAATACCGCGCGGAACAGCACGCTCCCCAGGCCACTCGGCGCGACGCTGACGTAGGCGCCCCCGACGAGTGGTATCAACCCCAAAAGAACGAGGCCCAGTGCGCCGATCGCGAGCTCGAGCACAGCGTACACACGCAGGGGGTGCTGATCCGCGGGCACATACCGCGACAACGCCAGACTGCCCAGACACATGCCGCCCATGAAGGATCCCAGCAGCACGCCTAGCGACACTCCGGTCGACCCGATGACGAGTTGCAGCATCTGGAACCAGACGATCTCGTAGATGAGCGCGGCACATCCGCTGCCCACGAACAACAGGAGCAGGACCGGCAGCAACCGTGACGTTGTCCGTTCGTTGGCCCCGTTTTCCATCTCGTCCGTCATCTCATAACCTTTCAGAATC
>Ga0310345_10000533_pt1 | contig 54123 bp, 45 predicted proteins | sample HC15DNA20500_MG_FD_204667 | JGI IMG/M metagenome (GOLD analysis project Ga0310345, IMG submission 204667) | Marine microbial communities from station ALOHA, North Pacific Subtropical Gyre - HC15-DNA-20-500_MG | ecosystem: Environmental > Aquatic > Marine > Oceanic | place: Pacific Ocean: North...
CGTTTAGCGAGAACCGGTGCCTCACGTACCAGATCGGGCTGCTGCTCAACTTCTTGGCTAATTGCAATCATCGCATCTGCGAATGCATCGAGCTCCGCTTTCCCTTCGCTCTCGGAAGGCTCGATCATGATCGCACCCGGGACGATCAACGGGAAATAGACCGTGGGCGGATGAAAGCCGTAGTCGATCAAGCGTTTGGCAATGTCGAGGGTGCGGACTCCGAGCTTTTCCTGGTGCTTGTCCGAGAGCACTACCTCGTGCATGCAGGGGGTGGAGTAGGGCAGGTGAAAGTGCCCCTTGAGACGACTACGGAGGTAGTTTGCGTTTAGTACGGCCGTTTCCGTGATCTCCTTCAGCCCTTCACGCCCGCAGCTGAGGATGTAGCAGAGAGCTCGGACAGCCATCCCGAAGTTACCCCAGAAGGCGTGCACAGGACCGATGGAGTCAGGGCGGTTGTGGTTCGTTCGATAGGTACCCTCCACTTTTTCGATGACGGGCAGGGGAAGGTAGGGGAGCAGGTGCTCCTTGCAAGCAACGGCCCCACAGCCCGGTCCACCCCCCCCATGAGGAGTAGAGAACGTCTTGTGGAGATTCAGGTGGAGAATGTCGATTCCCATGTCTCCTGGTCGAGCATACCCCATGAGTGCGTTGAAGTTGGCCCCGTCCATGTAGATGAGTCCACCCTGGTCGTGAACGATGCGGCTGATTTCTTGGATATCTTGCTCGAAGATCCCCAAAGTGTTGGGGTTCGTCACCATTAGACAGGCCACATCCTCGTTCATTTCCCGAGCCAGGGCCTGGCTATCAATGCGTCCTGACTTGTCCGAAGGAATCGAGATGACCTCATAACCCGCAATTGTCGCGCTGGCAGGATTGGTGCCGTGAGCAGAGTCTGGAATCAGTACGTATTTTCGAGGCCGATCTTGTTGAACGTGGTGAGCTCGGATCATCAGGATGCCCACGAGTTCACCCTGGGAGCCGGCCGCAGGTTGCAGCGTGACTCCGTCCATTCCGGTCAGCTCCTGGAGGCACTCCTGGAGGCGATGGATGATTTCGAGGTTGCCCTGGACCTGTGCTTCCTCCTGGAGTGGGTGAGTGCCGGCTATCTCGGGAATGCGCGCCGTCCGCTCGTTCAGCTTGGGGTTGTATTTCATGGTGCACGAGCCCAACGGATACATCCCCAGGTCAATGTGATAGTTCCAGGTGGACATCCGGGTATAGTGCCGGATGATCTCGACTTCGCTTACTTCAGGGAAGCCCGTGACCTCTGACCTCATGTACTTGGAGTCGAGGATCTCCTCGGCAGGTGTATCGTCGACGTCAATTGGGGAAAGGCTGTAGGCGGCTTTTCCGGGTGACGATCGGTCGAAAATCAGGGGCTCATCGATGTTGAAGACTTGCGTAGTACGGCTCATTTTAGAACCTGAACCTCCTGGAATACCTGAACGAAGCGTTCGATCTGAGCGCGTGAATTGCGCTCGGTAACACAGACCAACATCTGGTCCGACCGGTCGGGAAAGTAACGACCCAGGTTCAGGCCTCCCACAATCGACTGTTCAAGCAGACGCCGATTCAGCTCGTCGGGGTCGTCCGTCCTGAAGACCACCTCGTTGAAAATGGGTCCGGAGAAAACCTGGTGGTCCTGGAGCTGTTTCCGCAGGAAGTGGGCCGTCTTTAGATTCTGTTCTGCCAGTTCCCTGATGCCCTGTTTCCCCAAAGTGGAGAGGAAGATTGCAGCGATGAGCGCACATAGTCCCTGGTTGGTACAGATATTGGATGTGGCCTTCTCTCTGCGGATATGTTGCTCTCGTGTCGCCAGGGTAAGGACGTATCCGACCCGAGCTTGATCGTCGACCGTCTGGCCGACCAGGCGTCCCGGCATTTGTCGCTTGAAGCGGTCCTGGGTGGCGAAGAAACCCAGATAGGGTCCCCCAAAGCTGATTGGGATTCCGAAGGATTGACCTTCCCCCACGACGATGTCGGCTCCGACTTCCCCGGGAGGCTTTAAGAGTCCGAGCGAGAGGCCCTCCACTACTACGGCTATAACCAGTGCCCCCTTCTTGTGGGCCAGGTCTGCGATCTCCTGGATGTCCTCGATAACGCCGAAGAAATTGGGCGATTGCACGACGACAGCGGCCGATTGATCGCCGAGTTCGGCTTCGAGTCGATCCAGATCAATCGTCCCCCTGGTCGAAAGTGGTACCGAGTCGACGTGAAGATGGTTTGCGGAATAGGTTTTCAGGACTTGCTCGTATCGGGGATGGAGACTGGCAGGTATGAGGAGCTGGTCCCTTCTGGTGACGCGGGCGGCCATGAGCGCAGCCTCGGCCAGTGAACTGCTTCCATCGTAGAGACTGCTGTTGGCGACCTCCATGCCGGTGAGCTGGCTGATTAGCGTCTGAAATTCGAACATCGCCTGAAGCGTCCCCTGGCAGACCTCAGGCTGATAGGGAGTGTAGGCGGTGTAGAACTCGGATCGGGAGATCAGGGAATCGATTATGGTGGGAATGAAGTGATCGTAGGCGCCCGCTCCGAGGAAGCAGCTATAGCTTTCAGTGGAGGCATTCTTTTTGCCCAGAGACTTGAAGTACCGCAAGAGCGATGCTTCGGGCACGGCGCTGGGGATCTCCAGATCTCGCTTCAATCGCACGCCCTTCGGAATCGAGCGAAACAGATCCTCGGTCTGATCGACTCCGATGATCTCGAGCATCTCTTTGCGCTCTTCCGCCGTTAGAGAGACATAGCGCACCGATCATTCCTCCCCGTGTTCTCTGGATTCTTCTCCTAGATACTCAACATAGGCTTGCGCCGACATCAGACCTTCCAACTCGGCAGGGTCTTCGATTCGAATCTGGATCATCCAACCCCTCCCATAAGGATCGTCGTTCACAAGCTCGGGGGCGTCTTCCAGTGCTTCGTTGACGAGTATCACTTCGCCGGCAATCGGACTGTAGAGGTCCGAAAGGGCCTTTACCGATTCAACTGTTCCAAAGGAAGCCTGTGCTTTCAGGGAGGTGCCTGAGTCGGGTAGCTCGATGTAAACCACGTCGCCGAGTTCACTCTGGGCGTGGTCTGTGATGCCGACCTTCGCCAGGTCTCCCTCCACTGAAATCCATTCGTGTTCGCTGGTGTACTGGAGATTTTCTGGGACGCTCATTCCTCCTCCGTTGTCGTCGATCCTTGAATCTGGGCACTGAAAACCCGGGCCGCGGCGGCTTGTGGCTGGAAAACCTTTTTATGGCAGCGGCGCGATGCAGAGTTGATCTGCGCTGGATCGAGTTTCGTGATGAGATGGGTTTCTGTTGTCAACGCCATCAGTTCAAACAAGACCCCTACCCATGACAGGCTTTCTTTTATCCTAGTTCTCCGTGCGGATCAACAGGATCTTAAACGCGCTGATAAAATGGTCCTGATACTACTTCCGCACGTAAGCGCTTTGAGCGCACTTCTATTTCGATCTGTTGGCCGGGATTAGCGTACTCAGCGGGCAGATAGGCGAGCCCGATACTCTTTCCTAGAGAAGGTGCGTAGCTGCCGCTTGTGACTTCGCCGACGCGCTCTGAATTCAGGAAAACAGGGTAGTGATCCCGGGCGATGCCGCGGTCCCGCAGCTCGAATCCAGCAAGCTTGCGCGAGACGCCCTGCCGCTTGAGTCCTACCAGGGCTTCCTTCCCGACAAAGTCTGTGTCTTCGAGCTTCACGATCCAGCCGAGGCCTGCTTCCCAGGGATTGGTTGTCTGATCGATATCATTTCCATATAAGGGGTAACGAACCTCCAGTCGCAGGGTGTTGCGAGCTGCCAGGCCTACGGGAGTGATTCCGAATGTCCGCCCTTCCTCCAGGATCGCTCTCCAAACAGATTCGGCCTGGTTCGAGGCGAGGTAGATTTCAAACCCATCTTCACCGGTGTATCCGGTTCGGGAGATCAACGCCGGTACCCCCGTGACCTTCCCCTGGAAACTCCAGTAATATTTTAGCGATCCCAGATCTCCATCAATCAGGGGGCTCAATAGCGCCTCTGCCTTGGGTCCCTGAATTGCGAATTGGGCGTATTGATCGCTCCTGTCGCAGACATCAGTCTCTCCCTCCCGGTGTTGGAGGATCCACTGAAAGTCCTTTTCCTGGTTGGATGCGTTGACACAGATGAAAATGCGTTCGGCATGGATTCTATAAAGGACGATGTCATCCACAAAGGTGCCGTTCGAGTAGAGGAGTGCAGAATATTGAGCCTGACCATCTGCCAAGCGCTCTACGTCGTTGCAGGTGATCTTCTGCACTAGTTTCAGTGCATCCTTTCCAGAGACCTCGATCTGCCCCATGTGGCTCACATCAAAAATACCTACTGACGACCTTACTGCCAGGTGTTCTTGCAAGGCACTCTCGTACTGAACAGGCATGTGCCAGCCCCCGAACTCAACCATTCGGGCTCCGAGTTCCTTGTGGACGGAGTGAAGTGGAGTTTTTTTCATATTTTACTGTGCCCCGAGAGTCTTGAATTCGGATCTCTGAGAAACCGTTGAAAAGAACAACATGCTGCGCGGGTGAAATCTCTCGGAATCTCCCTTTTGTCCCGCGAAGATGCGGATACTCCTCTCGCGGCCGAGGCGAGATTGGATGTCGTAAAGAGCATTCAGGATTTTCATATGTCCTTCTTCTTCGTTCGCCGGTTCAGGGTCGAACACAATGTTTACGGTTACCAACTCGGCTCCCGCATACGCCTGGTGCACTCGATAATCGCTTCCCGCGATTTCCAAAAGCTCTTGTTGGATCTCTGCGGTCGCCTCCCTGTCTTCGGGAGCAGAAGCGGGCCCCGAAAAAAAGACGCTGTAGAAGATCAGAACAGGTAGGCCAATGGCAACGAGGATCATCACCAGACTGGTTCTCACGCGACCCCTCCCATGGGTGCCAATACTATCATGAGCCGCCGCAGGCGGTGGGTCTGAGAGGTGGGACGAGCTGAGCCAATCAAAGGACGACGAGCGACCCGTCAAGAGGGAGGATTTTCGAGTAGACAACAAGTCTCCGGGTGTCAGGGGTGTCGTTCCCATGGTTCGTGAACCAGCGGTGAACCTTTGAAAGACCCGTCCTGTCTATGAGAGCAGTAACTTTGTTGGGACTTACACCCGGATCCCAGGTGGGGGCGGGTGAACTAAGGGCTCTGTCAAGAATAACTTCGCAGCGTTGGCGCTTAGATTTGCGCCAGATTTGGCCGCGAACGATTGAGCAAAACCGCAGGCGTAGTCGGGCCTACGTTGAGGGTTTCGCGATTGAGGAGCGGCCGAAGATGGTGTGAAGATGAGATGCCAGAATGTGAAGTTATTCTTGACAGAGCCCTAAAAAGGGAGATGACATGAGCGTTCCAGATGAAATCAAGAGCTATCGGGATCCATTGTTTGCCTCCGTCGCTGACGGCAGTAAATCCTCTCGGGTAGTCTCCCAGCCAAACGGCGGTGGAACGAAGACCTGGCCTTTCCTTGCCCTCTTTGCCGTTGGCATGGCAGCCCTCGGTTTTCTGCTGTGGCAGGCTCAGCAGCAGATCGATGATCTGGGTACCCGTCTGGTCGAGAGCCAGACCCAGTTGAGTGATGTCTCAGAGAACCTCCAGGTCTCGGGGGAGAAGATCGAAGGCCTGCAGAAGGAAATGGAACAGAGCGGATCGAAGATCAGCACTCATGGGCAGAAGCTCAACCAACATCAAGGGAAGCTGGCTCAACATAAAGGCCTGTATTCCGACTTGAAGTCCGAGCAGCAACAGCAGAGCAGGGAATTGGAATCCGTTGCGATGAAGAAGGCGGACCGCTCGCAGTTGGAGGAGTTGCAGGGGCAGACAGACGGAATCAAGAACGAGGTTGCCCTGGTCAATTCCGGTCTCGCCGACGTTCGGGAGGCTTCCTCCGCGAATCGAGCCAGCATCGGACGCGCCGAGGAGAAGATCTCGGGGCTGGGTCAAGGATTGAACGATACCAAATCTCATCTCTCTCGGGTTGCTGAATCGTTGAAGAGAAACCGCTACGATTTCGAGCTTCACGAAAAGGCGGGCTATGTGAAGGTGCGCGAGGTCTCCCTCCGGCTGAAAGACGTGGACCTGAAGAGGCAACGTTACGATCTGGATCTAGTGGTCAACGGCAGATGGATCAGAAAACGCCATCAGAACGCTCACGAGCCGGTTTCGTTCTACGTCAAGGGCGTAGAAAAGACTTACGAAGTCGTGATCACGAAGATCGATAAGAAGCAGGTTGCCGGATACCTTAGCGTTCCCAAGGACGTTCCCGCAGCCTAGATCTCGGCTGTTGACCCTTTACACGCATCGGTTTCGACCAGCTAATCGGTTGGTCGGGCCGGTGTGTGGGTAGGCTCCCCCCCCCGATTCTTTCCCCACCAACCGAGCTCAGCCTAGTCCTGCCCCGAGAGCACTGGCCTCATTCGGGAAGGAAATTTCATTGGCATCGGCGTCCCACTTCTGGCGGCAGGAAGCCTGAAGCGCAAGCGAGGGGCTGGGGAGCACTCCGAATCCTTCCACTTGACTGCTTGCCGTGCCGCAGGCCCCTTCGTCCACCTATTGCGCTACACCCCAACCCCTCGCTCGCGCTTCAGGCTTCCCAAATTTTTCCTTCTTGAGGTTCCAGTGTACTTAGCTTCCCGACAGGTTCAGTTGACACCGGGTGCCTCGGGCGATCGGGTTCCGCTGGGCTTGAAGGTTGATGTGACTCGTCGGGACTCGAAGGCGACAAAGGTTACCACGGCTACAACCAGCAGTAGACCTGAAGACGCGAAGGTCAGCTTGTAACTGGTGAGATCGGTAAGGGAGCCCCAGACCGGCGGGCCTATGAAGAAGCCGAGGCTGGAGGCAGCAGTGTAGAAGCTCATTCCCTGTCCGGTATGCAAGGGATGGAAACGTTCAGAGGCCAGGGCACTGAGAGCCGGGTAGTAGACACCGTGACACATCCCGCAGATCAGTCCCACAAATCCAAGATGCCACAAGCTGGAACTCTGCGGGATGAGAGCCAGCCCCACGGAATAGGCAACCAGGGTCGAGATGGCGAGAAGGCGGCGGTCATGTGTATCCAGCCACTGGCTCAGACCAAGCCGGGTTAGCAGCGCTCCACTCCCGTATCCGAATCCAAAGGCAGAAACGGCTCCAGGTCCGATTCCCGCCAGGGCTGGAGCCAGGAAGCTGCTCCAGATAGACACGCAGAAGCCGAAGAAGGCGGCGAGGATGAGGACGGGTCTCAGACGCGGAAGGTTGATTTGAAGCACTCGTAGAAGGGGTTCCCTTTTCGTGGTCGAAAGGGGGCGAGGTAGTTTGCTCAGAATCCACGCGATCATAAGAGAGACGACCATGATCGTGGTGAAGGCTCCACCGAAGCCCGTGTATTTCACCAGACCCTCTGCGAGAAGGGGGCCCACTCCCATGACCACGAAGCCGGGCAGACCGAAGTAGCCCATCATGCGGCCTCTCAGCTCCTGCGGAACCGAGCGTACCAGATTGACCAGAGCACCTGTCAGGATCAGTGCGCTTCCTCCTCCGTGGAGCAGGCGGGCGAGAAAGACCAAGTTCGGAAACCAGAGAGCTCCCAGATAGCAGAGTCCTGCCAGCAGCGTAATACCGGCACCGAGCAGGGCCGTGGGGACATTTCCAATCAGGTCAGCCAGGTGTCCGGCAAAGACCTGAACAACCAGGAAGGAGAAGAAAAACAGACCGATAGCCCACCCTATCTTCTGCGAGGACCATCCGCCTTCGGCGAGAAAGAAAGGTAGAAGCAGCAGAATTGCGGCGCTGAGATTTCTAAGGGCGCTAATGCCCAGGTAGGAAAAAAGCTTGCTGGAATGCACTTTGCAGGTGGCCTCTCCCTACTTTTGTCGGCTGCGCTGCAAAGTATATCGGCCGAGTCTGTCGCAAACGTGAGGGGGGTGGGGAAGGATCTGTATCCTACAGACCTACAGACCTACAGACCTACAGACCTACAGACCTACAGACCTACAGACCTACAGACCTACAGACCTACAGACCTGCAAACCTGAAATTTCGGATCCTGCCGCTAGCCTTTAGAGGTTGCCCGATGGAGAAGAGTAACCTCTTCGGGTCCGTGCCTGCAGGTCGGTTCGGTCCTTGATCTTCACTCGAATCTTTTTCCAGCTTCCGTCACGGATAACATTGGTCGAGCTGTAGGCAAGCGTGTACTGGATCCGAAGATCGTCTGCGATTTCTGAGTACACGTGAGAAAGGTCGTCGATGCGGCGAGGTGAATACGATCTGCCTCCGGTCTGATCGGCTATGGTCTCGAGCTGTCGTTTGGCCTCTTCGTAGACGCCTTTCTTGTTCCTGCTCCCAGGGATGATCGGTGGAGTTCGACCTCTCAGAATGTCGCCCAGGATGCCGCCTCGAGACTGAGATCGCCCGGCGTCGCGCTCCGTGTTCAGAAAGATTGTATAGATGAGAGCGTCGTCTTCACGAATTTCTCGATAGAGCTCCTGGAAGCGTGTGCGGGAGCCATTGTTGTAGTCTCCGGTAAGCTGATTGTCCACACCATCCGTGAACACAACCACCGCCTTCCGTCCCTCGATGTTGTGCATGTATTCGCTCACGCTGGTCATCAAGGCGTCATAGAAGGCAGTCCCACCGCCGGAGCGGATTCCATTGATGGACCGCCTTAGCTGCGTCCGGCCATTGGTGAAGTCCTGAATCAGTCGAGTGTAGGAATTGAAGGTGGCGACCGCGATTCGATCATCGGAGCTGATCTCCCGAGTGAAATCGATCGAGGCCCTCTTGATCATACTCATGTGGGAGCGAGTACTCCCACTGACATCGAGGAGGAGCAGAAGATGAAAAGGGGTTTCCAAGGTCTGGAATTTCTCGACCGTCTGCTGAGTTCCATTCTCGTAAACCAGGAAGTCATCCTGAAGCAAGTTGGGAATGCTGCGATTGCTGTGCCGATCGCGGACGGACACATTGAGATAGATCCAGTCGACATTGACGCGCAGCGCGTATCCGCTTTCGAAAGCAGGCTTATCCGCCCCCGGTTCGGGCTGGGTCGAGGCCACCACGGCTGGGGTATTCGGATCGGCCTCTTTTCCCTCGGGAGCACTTGAGGGTGGGGCAGTAGTTGCCGTTACCTCCTTCGGGACGGAGTCGGATTTGCGTGAGACCTTCGTGGCTGGTGCCGAAGCGTCAGCCATACGGATCGAGGGAGAGCTCAACTGGCAGCGGACGTTCCCCTCGAGACTGTTGGCATAGAAGAGGGGGCCACCTGCCCCGATCTCTCGTTGGATCGATCCTTGTTCCGATGAGACGTCCTGACCCCAGGACGCTTCGCCTCCAGCGCGAATCCAGCCCCTAAGGTTGAGATCGTTCCCCAGAACGCAGTTGATATTTCCGCTGGTGGACTCCAAGCGAACGTCCCCGCCGGGTTGGGAGGTGCTTCGGAAATAAATGTCCCCTCCCTGGCTCAGGAGCGAGGCGGATGCAGTTAGATCTTCGGCAGTGATGAGACCTGTGAGCGTCGAGGCTCGAACCGTGCCTCCGACCCCATAGATCTCAATGGCCGGGTGGGCTCCCCAGACTTGAACACTGATGTCCTGAGGAACCTGAATTTCCAGGTAGGCCGACTCTTTCTGGTGCTTTCGGAAATGGGTCGATATCTGAACGAGATTGTCCTCTCGTCGAATGTCGACGACGACGTGCTCGAGCTTGTTCTCGGGAGCGATCTTACGGACCCTGACGTAGATGTGCTTCTCTTCCCAGCCATTGACCTGAATACGTCCGAAGTCGTTCTGTACTATCAACGTCCCCTTTGGCTGAATGGGTAGACTATGTCTCTCGGTGACGGTTGCACCGCTCGCCCACAGCGCCGAGGACTGGAAAAGAACAATTGTGAGAATCTTGATGATATTCATTTCGTCTGCTCGATTGTTTACGGTTTTTAGGACTAGACGCCTTGCTCCTGGATTAGGTTCAGACAGGGAACTCGCCGCAGGCGATCCTGGTCTGATCGATGTTTGAGGAATTTCACCCAGCAGCCAGGGATGCAGTAGAATCGATGTGGAGGCTGATTCGATTTGTGGAGAAGAATCCTACTTGTGGGTGCCGTACTTGGGTTGGTACCGTCGGTCCTGGCTCAGTCCGAGGGAGCGCATTACTATCTCTATCTCTCCGACGCCCGAATTGTCACGATCGAGATCACCGATAGCCAGACCGTCATTCTGAACTACATCAACCTCGGAGACACCTTCGACACGGTTCAGCCTCCTTGGCTGGTTTTGGTGGACAGTGAGGGCAACCCCTATCGAGGGCACTTGATCGAAGTAGAGGGCGCGTCCTACGAATCGGGTAGATATAAGCCATTCGATCTCATAAGGCCCAACTCGTTCGCCGGCTACTCCATCTTGGGGAACTTTCGCTTCAAGGCCCCACCGCAGAAAGCCTATCTGAAGATCGGCGGTCGGATCCTGGAGTTCGAGTCCCTTTCAGCGGACGATTTCGAGCTGGTTGCTGCCAGGATAGGGGAACTGGATCTAGGAATAGAAAACAGTAAGGCGGCGCTCATGGGAGCCGGGTTTGAGAGTGGATTCGGGTCCATGTATAGGGCGGGGTCTGCCGAAAGCCGAACGCTCGAAGCATTCTTTCCCGACGAGGAGGTAGTTCCCACCGCCCTTCTTGCCAATCCTGCGCCGCGACTACCCTCTTCCGAAGAAGGCCGTCCCGATCCCGTGCTGGTAGTGATCAGTGTCACTGTGAGTCCCGCTGGGGGGCTCTATGACCTCGAGGTGAAGGAGGGCATCAATGAGGTGCTGGATGAGCTTGCTCTCGAGACGGTGCGCAATTCTTGGGTGTTCTTGCCAGCTCTTTCCAAAAAAAAGGTGGTTGAAAGCCGTCTCACGCTGAACGTCGTATTTCAGCGGTAGGGTGAGTCCGGTTCCCAGTCGCGCTGGCTCCGTTTCGAAAAAGAAACTCTGCTTGCCGTTAATCACACGGACATCGATAGCTACTGTGTCCGTTGTAGGACGGGCACTCCTGCCCGTCGATGATCATCGACGGGCAGGAGTGCCCATCCTACGAAGATCACGGCTCTGTCAGATGGCGACTGTTGGGTGATCTCCTACCCAATAAAGTTTCAGCTTAGTCCTGCCCCCAGCCGACGCTGGATTATTCAGGAGGATACTTTAGTTGAGGAGGGGGGAGATTGTGCGTCACTGCGTGGGGAAGAGTTGTCCAGCTCTCTCCTCGGAACTTGGCCTGATGTTGCTAGCGGGTCAAGTCGTTCGCGGCTCTGCCGGACTTGACTGTTGACACTTGGTTCATGTTCCTCTGCGATGCTCGGTCTCGTTGAAATAGCAGACGATCGCTTCCAGAAGATCCGGGATCGTGGACTTTCTCGCCTGGACGACGACCTGGAGTCCATATTCCTCTGCCGTCTCAGCCGTGATCGGACCAATCACCGCGCAGCGATGACCCTTGAGTTCTTTAGGGCTTTTCGCCAGCGAGACGAAATGGCGCACGGTGGAGGAACTGGTGAAGGTAAGCAGATCAAGATCTTGCTTCCGCAGCACCTGGGAGAGTGTTTCACGACTGCCTGTGGGGACGATCGTGTCGTAGACAGGGACTACGTCGACTCGTGCCCCGAGTTCCCGGAGTCGTAGAGGGAGGATGGATCGAGCTCGTGAGGCCCTTGGAATCAGAATCTTGAGACCCAAGAGGGATTGGGGACTCCGATCCAGAAAACTCTCTAGGATGCCTTCTGCCTGGTAGCGTGAGGGGACCAGATCGACGCGCCCGCCGTAGTTTCGGACCCTGTCAGCGGTGGCGGGCCCGATCGCGCAGACCTCAGGGCCCGTTTCAGCTCCATCTAGAACGGAAATTTCCAACTGATGCGCCCGTCCCAGAACGACCTCAACACCGTTAGTGCTGGTGAAAAAGACCCAATCGTAGTCTCTCAGGCTATTCAGGATCGCATCGATTTCCTGCTCTGGCCGCGGCCGGATCTCGATCGTGGGAACCTCCAGGACCGTTGCTCCCTGTGCGGTGAGCAGACGGGTAAAGTCCCCTGCCTGAGAGGGGCTGCGAGTGACAAGAATCGTTCGGCCCTGGAGATTGCTATGCATGATCGTTTGACTCGAGCTCCGCCAGGATGGAGCGTGCGCCCTGCGAGAGCAGATACTCTGCTGCCCTGGAGGCGAGCTCCGGAAGTTCCTCGGTACTACCGTGAGACAGGCTCTGGATAAAACGACCGTCGGAAGGGCTGGCGATGAAGGCCCGGAAAGAAGTGCCGCCGTTCTCCCGACGGGCATGGGCACCCATCGGAACCTGGCATCCTCCACCCATGGCGCGCAAGAAACTTCGTTCGGCCTCGACGCAGTGATAGGTGGGCGGGTGGTTGAGAGGATGGATCAGGTCTCGCAGGGTGGTGTCATCGGTACGGATCTCGATCCCCAATGCGCCCTGTCCGATTGCAGGAACCATCTGGTCGATAGGAAAGACGTATGAAGCCTGGCCCATCAGTCCCAGGCGGCTCAACCCTGCAGCTGCCAGGACGATTGCCCCGAACCCGAGTTTCCTCATTTTTTCGATACGAGTGCCGACATTGCCGCGGATGGGGCACAACTGCAGGTCGGGACGCAGATGCCGCAGCTGAACCTGGCGACGGAGGGAGCTGGTTCCCACGAGAGCCGCCTCCGGTAGCTGGTCGAGACTGCAGGCTTCGGAGTCGGAAATCAAGGCATCTCTGGCGTCTTCCCGCTTCGGAATCGCCCCCAGGTAGAGCCCTTCTGGTAACTCCCCAGGAAGGTCTTTGAGACTGTGTACGGCCAGGTCAATTCGGGCCTCCAGCAGCGCCTCTTCAATTTCCTTGACGAACATCCGTTTCACGGAATCGTCTCTTCTTGGTTGAGGCTTGGCCTCTTGATCTCCACTGGTTCGGATAGTCTCGATCTGAACTGTCAGCGTGTCCGGGTGATGAGCTTCCAGGAGGTCCCGGACGATCTGGGCCTGGCGCAGAGCGAGGGGGCTTCCGCGTGAGCCCAGCCGTACGTTTCTCATCGGTCTTCGTCCAGACCGAAGACCTTCCTGATCATTTCCAGATTGTGCAGGTGCCGCTGGGGGTCTTGGTCGGGGTGCTTCAGCTCCATGATGAAGGGATGCGCAATTTGGTGGGCAGTCTTCCGCAGAATCTTCTCCATCCGCCCGAGCTCTTCGGGAGCCAGCTGGTGTCGGTTCTTCTCGAGCTCCGCCAAGCAGGTCTCCTCGAGTCGAAGTCGAAGGGCAGCGATCAGGGAACCGGCGTCATTTGAGGAGATCCTGCGCAGGTGCTCCTTGGCCTCCTTCTGCACGATCTGTTCCGCGATCTGTGCCTCACTTTTTCGCTCTTTGAGGTTTGCCTCAAGGACCCATTGAAGGTCGTCGATGTCGTAGAGAAAGACATTCTCGATCTCGTTTACCTTCGGATCGACGTTCCTCGGAACTCCCAGGTCAATGATGAATAGCGGAGCGTACCGGCGATTGCGAATGGCCTGCTGCACCCGGAAAGGGTCGACAATGAAGGATTTTGCCGAGGTAGAAACAAGGACGATATCACATTGAACCAGGTAGCGATCGAGCTCCTCCAGATCAACGGAAAGTCCTCCAACCTGATGTGCCAGCTGCAGAGCCCTCTCACGACTGCGATTGGCAACGTAGATACTCGAGGCCCCAGACTGCAAGAGATTGCGGGCTGCCAGCTGGCTCATCTTGCCTGCTCCCAACAGCAGAACCGACTTGCCAGCGAGATCACCCAAGATCTTCCGCGCGAGTTCTACGGCCACAGAGCTGATGGAAACGGAAGAACTCGATACCTTCGTATCCGTGCGTACCTTTTTTGCTACGTGAAAAGCACGGGGGATGAGATTCGTCAGGCAGCTGCCGATGCTGCCGGCTTGTTGCGCCAAAGAGTAGGCCTGTTTGAATTGGCCCAGAATCTGTGGCTCGCCAATAACCATTGAGTCGAGGCTGCTCGCCACCCGAAAAACGTGAAGGACCGCATCCCGCTGCAGAAGGCTGTAGAGATGTTGCTCCAGAGAGAGAGGTTGCAGTGAGTGGTAGCTGTAGAGAAACTGCTTGATGTCTTCGATGGCATTTCGACCCTCGTCCCCATTGGCAATGATTTCGGTGCGGTTACAGGTGGAAAGAATCAGCGCCTCGGGCAGACCAAAGTCTTGTCTCAGGCGAGACAAGGCGTCAGGAACGGCCTCCTCCGAAAAGACAACTTGCTCTCGGATTTCAACCGGCGCCGTCCTATGGCTTAGCCCTACGAGTACCGGAATCATGTCATGGCTACCAATACGCCAATCTGTTGCTTTCGTTTATGAGCCGCACTTTTGGCTGCAGCTGTTTCCGACACTGCTCACTGCTCACTAGTCAAGCTTCCTCTTGGGACATATGCCCCGTTTCGAAGATGCTAAAAGCTGTGGACACTCCCCAGATAGCTGGCTCCCGCGAATGTCAAAAGGACGGAAATGAATCCTGCCATGCTGATAACAGCAGCGCGCCGACCCCGCCACCCCACCGTCAAGCGAAGGTAGATCAGCAGCAAATAGATCGCCCAGGTGGCTGCCGCAACGACCACAGTTGGATCCCTCTGCCATCCCTGGACCCAATCCTGACGCGCCCAGATGATCCCAACCAGGAGTCCCACCGTCATGAAGCAGAAGCCTGAAATCAGAAACCTGAGGAAGAGGTCATCGAGCTTTCCCAGCGAAGGCAGCTGGTAGTAGAAGGTCTTCGGTTTCTTGCTTTTCAGCTCTCGCTCCTGGAACAGGTAGAGAAGGGCGGCGATGAACGTGACCACGAACATGGCGTATGCCAGAAACAGAAAGATAGTGTGGAAGTAGATCCAGGAGCTGTTCAACACCGCTGGAGCGGGAGAGGACTCGAGATAGGTGGTCCCCAACATGAGTGCCGCTACTACCGGAAGCAGAAAGGGTCCCAGTGCCGTAACCCGGTAGCGTAGGTATGAGATTAGAAAGCAAAGTGAGACGGTCCACGCAAAAAATGCCAGGGATTCGCGCAAATTGGTGAGAGGGAAATGGGCCCCTTCAATTCCCTGATAGACCAGGAATCCTGTGTGCAGAAGGAACCCTGTGCCGACCGAGGCAACCGCCACCTTCAAGAACATGTCTTTCCTGGAGACTACGGCCACCACGCTGTGGAACAGCCCGAGAAGGTAGAGCCCGAAGGCTGCGTTAAGGAGAAACCCGCTCACTGCTCGGTATTATAGCACCCGAAATGCTGTGATAAGATGGGCATTGTGGAGTTCAGCCAAGTCGATCCTGCCTGGCTCGTTATCAATCTAGTCGTGCTTCTGTTTTCTTTGAGCGTCCACGAGTCTGCCCACGCCTGGGCAGCCAATCGTTTGGGTGATCCCACGGCCCGAGATCTGGGCCGTATTACCTTGAATCCGATTGTCCATATGGATCTCATCGGGACCGTCCTTTTTCCGCTCTTGGGATTATTGGGTGGGGGTGTGGTGTTCGGGTGGGCCAAGCCAGTCCCGGTGAATCCCAACAACCTCCGGAGGGCCAACCGGGACCACGCTCTGGTTGCCGCCGCCGGGCCGGCCAGCAACGTCTTGGCGGCAGTTGGATTTCTACTCGCTTCGAAGTTCCTGGGGACGTTGTTTCCTGCCCAGATTGCGGCGCAGCAAGCCGTTGTCTTTCCCCTCTTTCTGCTTTTCAGGGTCGGATTGATGCTCAACGTGATTTTGGCGGTATTCAATCTCTTCCCTATCCCGCCCCTGGATGGGAGCTGGATCCTCTCCCGGTTGTTTCCCGGCCAGGTCGGATCGCTTATCGAGCGTGCTCGTCCTTATGGTTTTCTCTTGTTGATTCTCTTGATCTGGTCCGGCGTGTTCTCGTCGGTGATCGGACCGATTCTTGTCTTTGTGCAGGGTCTAGCTTGAGCGATTTTTTTGAGGCTTCCAATACCAAGATGAAGAGCCGTGTTTTCAGTGGCATGCGTCCCACCGGTCGACTCCACCTGGGGCATCTCGTCGGGGCTTTGGAGAACTGGGTGAAGATGCAGGAGGAGTATGAGTGCATCTACGGCATCGTCGACTGGCATGCCCTTACCTCGGAATATGAGAGTGTAGGCTCGATCCAGGAAAACGTCCTCGAGATTGCCATCGATTATTTGACCGCAGGGCTGGATCCAGAGAGATCGACGCTGATGCTACAGTCTCTCGTCCCAGAGCATGCGGAACTGCATCTGTTGCTTTCGATGATCGTTCCCATCCCCTGGCTACAACGCGTGCCCACCTACAAAGAGCAGATCCAGCAGCTTAGCCACAAAGACCTTTCAACCTACGGTTTCCTGGGCTATCCGCTGCTCCAGGCAGCTGACATTCTCGTCTACAAGGCGGGAACCGTTCCGGTCGGAGAAGACCAGGTGTCACACCTGGAGTTGTCCCGTGAGGTGGCGCGGCGATTCAACCGCCTCTACGGCGAGGTCTTCCCAGAGCCAGAGGCCAAACTGACTCGGTCCCCGAGACTGCCCGGTACGGACGGGCGCAAGATGAGCAAGAGCTATCGGAATGAGATCCAGCTTTCGGAGGACCCCTCGGCGATTCGCCAGAAGGTCCTGACCATGGTTACGGATCCAGCGCGAGTACGTCGTACCGACCCGGGTAATCCTGATATTTGTCCGGTGTTCGAACACCATAAGCAGTTTGCGGATGTGCAGGGACAGGAGTGGGTCTCACACGGTTGCCGCACCGCTGAGATCGGTTGTGTTGACTGCAAGAAGAGACTTCTCGAACATATGCTGCCAGTGGTCGAACCTCTTCATGAAAAGCGAGTTGAACTGGAAAAGGATCTAGATGGCGTCAAGGAGATCCTGATCCAGGGAAGCCGAAAGGCCCGAGTTATGGCTCAGGAAACCATGCAAGAGGTACGTCAGGCTATGAAGCTAGAGTACTCTTAATTCGAACAATTCGTCTGAACGTCTGAACGTCGAACGTTGCTGAGGAAGACATCTCTTGATGCAAGAGCAAAATAGTGCTGTGCAAGGGGCTGAGAATCTGCAGCCGGGAGATGAGGCCTATAAGGTCCAACTCGAGATCTTCGAGGGGCCCCTGGACCTTTTGCTTCACCTGATTCGGCAGCAGGAACTCGACATCTACAATATTCCGGTCGCCTCCATCACGCAGCAGTATCTGGACTACATTCAGACGATGAGGCAGTTGAACATCACGGTGGCTGGTGAGTTTCTGGTGATGGCCTCGACTCTGATCTACATCAAATCGCGTATGCTTCTCCCCTTGGAACCCGACTCAACAGAGGACGATTACGAGGGGGATCCGCGTCTGGAACTGGTGGAGCAGCTCATCGAATATGAGAAGTACAAGCAGGCCGCCCATCTGCTGCATGAAAAAGAAAGCATGGAATTGTCGGTATGGACCCGCGGAGATCAGGAGTTCGAGCTCGATGAGAAGGAAGCAGTGTCGGTAGGGTTGTTCGACGTCATCAAGGCGTTCCAGCAGATAATTCAGCGCTATCAGGATCAGATTGTCTGGGAGATAGAACGAGATCCTGTCACGCTGGAGGAAAAGCTCGACGAGATCAGGCGGCTGCTCAGGGCTCGACGTCGGTTCCTGTTTTCGATTTTTTTCGAACGCAAGCTGTCACGAATCCATCTGGGGGTCACACTGATGGCGCTATTGGAGTTGGTTCGCCTGGGAGAGGTTCGTCTTTTCCAAAAGGGGATTTTCGAGGACATCCGAATAGTCGCATGCTGAAGGACCTCATGGGTAGCCAGATTCTGGCTATTCTCTTCGTCGCACAGGATCCAGTGTCGGCGGCTCAGTTGGGCGAGATCTACCCTGAGGTCTCCAAGGAAGAGCTGGCAGAGGTCTTGGTGGGCCTTGTTCGGGACTTCAATTCAGTACAAGATTCGGTTGAGATTCGAGAAGTGGCCGGCGGCTATAGGGTCACAACCCGGCCCAAACATCACGAGATCATCCGGACTTATCTGAGAACGAAACCCTCCTCCAAGCTCTCCCTGGCCGCCCTGGAGACGCTCGCCGTCATCGCTTACAGGCAGCCCATCACCCTACCCGAGATTGCTGAGATCCGAGGTGTGAGAGGAGCGTCACCTGTCCGGACGCTTCTGGAAAAAAAGCTGATCGAGACGAGGGGCCGTAAGAAGACTGTAGGACGTCCGATCATGTACGGCGTAACCAAAGATTTTCTCGTCCACTTCGGTCTCAAAGATCTCTCCGACCTGCCGACACTGGAAGAATTTGAGGAAGTCCTTTCCCAGGCGTCCTCTGAGACCCACCTGGTCGATGCAGCCGAGTCATGAAACAGCGCCTTCAGAAAATCCTTGCCCATGCCGGCGTTGCTTCTCGCCGCAAGTGCGAGGAGCTGATTTTACAAGGCCGGATAACGGTTAACAACGTGACGATAGTCCGCTTGGGTTCTCAATCAGACCCCGCCATCGATGAGATCTGTTTCGATGGAAATCCGATTCGGAAAGAACGCCTAGAGTACTACCTCTTCAACAAACCAAGAGGGGTGCTGAGCGCGGTTTCAGATCCCCTGCGGAGGCCAGTAGTCACCCAGTTCGTGCGCTCATCCAGTCGTCTCTACCCGGCTGGCCGTCTCGACTTTCAGAGCGAAGGACTGATCGTGCTGACCAATGATGGAGAGTTGACACGCCGCCTTACTCAGGCCGGTAAACTCCCGAAGATTTATCAGGTGAAAGTACAGGGACAGCCCTCGCAAGATAAGCTTGAAAGGTTGTCAGCCGGTATTCGAGTCGAAGGCGCTCGGCTCGCTGCCCAGAAAGTCAGGCTGTTGGACCGAGCTCCCAATCCCTGGTACGAGGTGACCCTGGAGCAGGGTCGGAATCGGCAGATTCGCATCATGTTTGAACGGATTGGGCATCCGGTGCGGAGACTTCGGAGAATCGCAGTCGGACCCCTTCGTCTGGGCGATCTACCTCGGGGAGCTTATCGAGAATTGACCCCTCAAGAGGTGGAGCTCTTGCGCACATAGACGAGAAAGCCCCGGATGTTTACTGGAATTGTGCGGGAAGTTGGAAAGATCCTGCAGAAGCAGTTGTCAGATGAGGGTGCCGTGTTTCGGCTGGGCTGCAGCCCAGAACTCTACGGCGAACTCGAGGTTGGACACAGCGTCAGTATCGATGGCGTTTGTCTAACCGTCTCCCATAAGTCCTGCGGTGCCTTCGAGGTCGAGGCTACACCCGAAACCCTTCGTCTGACCAATCTCGGTGGCCGCGAGTCCGGTGATCAAGCCAATCTCGAACCAGCGGCGAAGTGGTCTGATTTTATAGGTGGACACCTGGTCCAGGGACACGCGGATGGGACCGGAAGAGTGGCTTGCCGGAACCCCGAGGGTAACTCCTGGATCTTTGAAATCGAGGCGCCCCTGAATATCCTCGAACACTGTGTGCTCAAGGGAAGCGTTGCCGTCAATGGCGTGAGTCTGACGCTGTCGGGATTGAATTCAAACTCCTTTGAAGTCACAATCATCCCCCACACCTTCCAGGTGACCAACTTTCGACTTCTCGAAGTCGGTGGCCTGGTTAATTTGGAAGCCGATCTGATCAGCAAGTATGTGGAACAACATGTCGACCGTCTTACTCGGAATTCTGCTCAACGCGATCCCATTGGTGAGCACAGTCCGGGGAAATAGCTTCTCGTTCGGTGCTCACACGGTTCTGGTGTACGGATCGGATTCGGGTGAGCACGAGAGCCAGCTCGTAGTCCGGCTGGCACGATACCACCCGGATGTTTTCATGGAGTGGGAATCAAAGGTCAATCAGGGCACCTTACACCTTTTCCAGGAAGCGGTCGGGAACGGCCGAAACTTCACCTTGAGCCGTCTTTTCGATGCTGGGGTCGACATCGAGTCCAAGGATGAAATGACCGTTTGGATCTCCAAATGGATGTACGATGAACTTACCAATGATGGGTCCGTCAAGATCAAGTCCAACCGTTTACCCCTGACCATGAGGGTTGAGGGGAAAGGTGTCCACACCCTTGCCATCAACCGAAGCCCACAAGAGATGCCGGTGCTGCGCCTGAAAGACAACAGGGGAGGCGCCTGGGCCTTTCACGAAGACCGCGATAATCCCGTTCTGATGGAATATGTCCTGCGTCATTATCGTCTCTACTTGAAGTCCGTCTCCACCTCGAGAAACAGCCTCCGCTGGATCCGTAAGTTGCCACCGGTGAAGTAAGCAAGGTTGCGAGACAGTTCTATGAACCTGCAACCCAACCAAGATAGGAGGATTCGTTCGTCATGAGTTTAGATCGAATCGAGGACGCAATTGAGGACATTGTTGAAGGAAAGATAGTCATCGTCGTGGACGAGGAGGACCGGGAGAACGAAGGAGATCTCACGATGGCTGCGGAGAAGGTTACTCCGGAGGCGATCAACTTCATGGCGACGCATGGGCGTGGGCTGATCTGTATGCCCATGACCGAGGAGCGCCTAGACGAAATACAGGTCCCGCTCATGGTCGTCGATAACAGGTCCGTTCATGGTACTGCGTTCTGTATCAGCATCGAGGCTCGCCACAACGTATCCACCGGTATTTCTGCCGCCGACCGTGCCACTACCATCCTGGCCGCGATCGATTCCCGGACCAAGCCGGAGGACCTGATTCAACCCGGCCACATCTTTCCACTGCGGGCTCGGCCTGGTGGTGTGCTGGAACGAGCGGGACAGACGGAGGCGGCGGTTGATCTGGCCCGCATCGCCGGTTTGGACCCCTCGGGTGTTATCTGCGAAATAATGAACGAAGATGGAACCATGGCCAGACTCCCTGACCTGACGCGTTTTGCGGCAAAGCATAATGTTCGCGTGATCTCAGTAGTTGATCTCATCAGGTTCCGCCTGCGCACCGAGAGATTTGTTCGAAGGATCGAAAGCGTCTCCTTTGAGAGCGAATTCGGCGACTTCCAATTGCATTTGTTCGAAAGCGATTTGGATGGTAATCAGCACCTCGCCCTCGTCAAGGGTGATCTGGAGGGTGATGAGCCGCCTTTGGTTCGAGTGCATACCGAATCCGTATTGAGCGATGTTTTCCTGACCCCTGCCGAGGATACCGGCAGGGAACTCAGGCGCTCACTGGAGATCATCGATGAGGAGGGGCGCGGGGTATTGGTCTATCTTCGCCTGAAGGAGAAGGAAGCGCGATTGTTGGACGAGGTGCGTCGACACCAGAAGAAGGTCAAAGGCGAACACACAAGTGCCCAGGCGGTCAGCTTTAAAGACTATGGTATCGGCTGCCAGATTCTGGCAGATCTAGGACTCAACCAGATTCGCGTGCTCACGAATCATCCCAAGAAGATCGTGGGGCTGGAAGGCTTCGGCCTGAACATAGCGGAGCAGATCCCTATCGATCTAAAGCCCAGTGTAGTTAATTGAGTAAGCGGAAACTTCAGGAGTCTGGACAGAGTGCCCGTGCTACTACACAACGGACGCGCTGCCATCGATGTTCTACTAGTCCTCGTTCTTTTTCTTGGCCAGATATCCCCTGCGGTGCACCACTTTGAGCTTATCCGGTTTGCCGTCGCCGTTGACATCGGCATCCACCTCAACCTTGATCTTTCGCAGTTTGCCGTCCCTCTTGGTGTTGGTGGACACGTACCCCAGAGAGTACTGATTTCTCAGCAGATGGGAGATCGTCTCGAAAATTGAACGAAACTGGGTCGTGAAGCGGGGAAAGAAGGCTTCGCCTCCTGTATATTTTGCAATCTCCTTGAGCACCACGTCTGCCTGGTAGAAATCCATTCGGGTGGAGGCGCTCAAGCGATGTTCGTACCGAAGGCGCAGGTTCTGGCCGATGCTAACGGGATAGATGACCGCATTGGTCCGTTTCACCTTCCGAAGGGCTTCGTCCATGTTCTTCTTGCTGAGGGTATCTAATCCGGTTGAGATCAAGACGATTGCTGTTTTGCCCTCTATTTCCTCTATGCGATCCAAGGTATCGTAAAGAGTGTCGTAGAGGCAGCTTTCTCGGAAACCGGGAGAATTCAAGCGGCGCAAGGCATTGAAGACCTTGGATTTGTCCTGCGTGAAGTCAACCAGAATTTCAGGTCGGATGTCGTAGGTGACCACGGCAATCCAATCTTCCGCGCGCATGTTCTGGGCGAAGATCTGGGATCCCATCCAGGCTTCGTAGAGCATCTCCCAGGGCAAGACGCTGCTGAACTCCGTGATCAGGACGGCAGTCATGGGTCCCTCGATTGGAGTAAAGTGCGTCATTTCCTGCTGCACCTTGTCTTCGTAGACTTTAAAGTTTCGCTTCTCCAGTCCCTGTATGAGATTGCCCTTCTTAGTTCTCACCGTGACGTCGACTCGAATCTGTTCGACCGTCACCGTCAGGGCGGCGCGTCCCTGGGGCCGCTCCTTGTCTTCCTCAATCTTTTTCTTGTCCTTGTTGTTCTTGGCCGGTGATCCGGCCGATAGGCCGGGGGCGGTCAACCATAGAAAAAGCGCTCCGGATACCATCAGTCCGATCGTTCTATGCATGGTGTTTCGACTCCTCGAAAGGACCAAGAGTGTGTCAGGCTGGGACCTGGCTTCAGGCAGACACCTATAGCATAACCAACAGTCGAGGCCGTTAACAAGTTAGTGATGACGGTGTGGTAATATTGGGAACCGTGACTCCGGAAGGAAAAGAGGGCCGTCTGATCGAATTTCTGGGACAGTATCGTGACGTCATCGTGGCGTTTAGCGGTGGTGTTGACAGCTCCTACCTTGCCTTCATGGCCCATCGAGTCCTAGGCAGTAGCGCCAGGTCGGTCACTGCCATTTCTCCCTCGGTGTCCAAGCTACAGCGTGAGCTGGCGCTGGGTTTTGCCTCCACCTACGAGATCAACCACCAGGTGATCTCGACGCAAGAGATGGAGAATCCGGACTACGCCAGTAATCCTGCCAATCGCTGTTATTTCTGCAAGAGTGAACTCTATGTGCACCTGGAGCGGCTGGCCAGAGAATGGGAAGTGGAGGCCATCTTCGATGGCAGCAATCAGGACGATGTAGGCGACTATCGCCCCGGTCGTAAGGCCTCTCAGGAGTTCTCGGTAATCAGTCCGTTCATCGAGGTGGGTCTGACCAAGGACGAGATTCGCCGCCAATCAAAAAAGTGGGGCCTTCCCAGCTGGGACCAGCCAGCCATGCCCTGCCTTTCCTCGCGTTTTCCCTATGGGGTTGCCATCACTGAGCAGAGCCTGCGACAGGTGGACGATGCCGAGGCCTTTCTGCGAGGCCTGGGGCTTCGAAATTTCCGAGTTCGACACCACGAAAATCTGGCACGGATAGAGGTGGATATCTCGGAACAGGAAAAGATCCTGGACCGGGAGTGCTTCGCCTCCATCAACCAGCGGCTGAGAGACCTCGGATACCAGTTCGTCACGCTCGACCTACAGGGCTTTCGCTCCGGCTCATTGAATGTAGGTGTGCAGCTGGAAATAGACGCCAAGCCTCAAATTTCAGATACCCCCTAGACCACAATTGGGATTCAGAAAGAGCTACGTTTGCGGCACTACCACCATTCCCTTGATGTACAAGACGGTGGGCGAGGTGCTAGGAGAAGCTGTCCTCAAATGGGGTGACCTCGAGGCCGTGGTTGTCCGACATCAGCAGATCCGTTGGAGTTTTCGGGAGCTTGCCGACGCGGTCGATCGTTTCGCCTCGGGTTTGCTGGAGCTGGGCCTCCAACCCGGCGATCGGGTGGGGATCTGGTCACCCAACAACATTGAATGGATCGTCACCCAGTTCGCGACCGCCAAGGCGGGGTTGATCCTGGTGAACGTCAATCCCGCCTATCGTCTGTCGGAACTCGAATACGCTTTGAACAAGGTGGGCTGTAAGGCCCTGATCCTGGCGCAACGTTTCAAGAGCAGTGATTACGTCGCAATGATCCGGGAGCTGGCTCCGGAGCTGGATCATTCCTCTCCGTCTCAGCTGAAGTCGAAGAAGCTTCCTCAACTCGAATCGGTGATTAACCTTGGTGCAGAGCCGATTCCTGGATTTCATCGGTTTCAGGATGTGGGAGGACTCGCCGGGGAGGCGAGCTGAGATCGAGCGCCTGGAGCAGGTGCTGCAGCCGGGCGATCCTATCCCAACCCCATAGAGATGGAAGACGAGCTCTGGATGTTCTATGTAGGGAACGACTTCGGGTTAACGGGAATTGGGCTGGCGACGCTGAAGAAATCGGATCTACGCTAGCCGATCACCGGCCTGCTCGCCGACGCGATTATTCTGTAGCCGAGGCCGTTACAGTGAGAACCGCGACCAGTTAGCGCGACTCGTAGGTCAGTCCCGCCCCCAGGAAGCGCTGGCCCCATTCGAGAAAGAAACTTCCGGCTACTAGGGATTTGTGCGTCACTGCGTGGGGAAGAGTTGTCCGGCTCTCTCCTCGGAACCTGGGCTCATTTTTCTAACGGCTCGATTGCTAACGGGTCGAGTCGTTCGCGGCTCTGTCGGACTTGGCTTCGTAACGCTGGTAGTCCACCCGTTGGCGGCACCTTCGGAGGACAGGAGACGTGCGACGTTCAGACGTGCGACGTATACTTAACAGAGCCCTTAGGCGCGAGTGTTCTGCTCAGTAGCCTGGATCAGGGCGCGAATGTAGCCGAAGGCGAACAACCTTCCCAGCATGGTGTAGCCGGGTTCGCCTTCTTCTTCCCCTTCGAGTTGAGGTACGTGGTCCGGTCTGATGGGAACGTCCAACCCGGCTTCGCGATAGGCTCGCATGGTCGCGAGCATGTCCGTGGGACCGTTGTCGTGGAAGGTCTCTACGAAGGATTCGGCCGTGCCTCGCAAATCCCGAAAGTGCACGTATCGGATGCCGGGTCCCAGACGCCCTATAGCGTTTTCTAGATCGACACCCATGGCGGCAAAGGTGCCCTGGCAGAAGCAGATCCCGTTGTGAGCGCTTGGAACCAGATTCAGCTGCCGTTCGAAGCTCTCCACCGAACCCATGATCCGGGCTTTTCCCTGGAAATTGCCCAAGGGTGGGTCGTCAGGGTGCAGCGCCAGATCGACTCCGTTCTCCTCAGCCAGCGGGACCAGTTCCTTGAGCATGTTTTCCAGATTGTTCCACAGAGCGTCTGAATCAATCGTCTGTTCCGGTATGATCTTTGTGGTTTCGCTCAGGGAAACGGCAGATTCGACTTGATCCAGGTCGAATCCGGTGACCAGGGCGCCGCCCCGTTCTCGGAGGTCCAATCGGGTGCGCACCCAGTCCGTTCCGGGCATGAAGTTGTAACAGAGGATAGGGACTTTGGCTCGACCCATATGTCGGATCAGTTGCTTCAGCGCTGCCATTTCCTGCCCGTCGTGATCTGCTCCGAGTTTGATCCTCTCGATCGGCAGGTGGCCCTCGACGACAGAAAGCCTCAGCCCCTGGGATCCAGCTGTCTCCTTTACGCGCACAAGGTCGTCCAGTCGGGGTCCGGGATATCGGGTGACGATATCGGTGACACCGCACTGGGAGGCCAGCCGGAGGTTGGCGGTAGATAGTGGTGAAAGTACCGAAGTCAAGCGCATGGAAGGCGTCGATGTTAAAGAAACCCAGGAGGGAAGGCAATGCTGCTTTTACCATTTGCAGCGGTCGGAGCGACGAAGTACATTGAGTATAGGTCGAGGCTAGGAGCCTGTGCGGTAGAAACGGATCTACTGCGAAAATAATAGAATCGGTCCATATTTCCCCGGTTTTTCGACGAATAGAACAACTATGCGCCTCGAAATCGAGAAAATCTGGACTCGATTCCCCGCTTTCTCGCTACGATCATTTCTGCCGCGCAGACTCCTAGAACGTTCTAGCCCCGGCGACAGGAGGAGAAATGAGTATTGTCAACGTGAGGATAGCGAGTGTCCTGATCCTGGTTCTTTGCGGAGGTTGGGTCCAACTCGGTGCAGGTGCGTATTCGCACAAGGGCTCCACTTCCGTCGTAGTGGTCAGAGAAAACGGTCAGCCACCGAGCGATGCCGTGATCCTTTTTGACGGCAGCAACGCCTCCGGGTTCACACAACTGGACGGAACCCCGGCCGGCTGGATCGTTGAAGACGGAGTGCTGATCACCGGCGAGCAGGACATCGTCAGCAAATACCGTTTCTCGGATGCCCAATTTCACGTCGAGTTCAACCTACCCGCGGACGACCCGAAACATGGAAACAGTGGACTCTACTTCCATCATCTCTACGAGCTGCAGATTCTGGATTCCCACAACCCCAATCAATTCGCGCCCAACCAGCAGTGTGCCTCTTTCTTTTCAACCTACGCTCCCCTGGTGAATGCCACCCGACCGCCGGGAGAGTGGCAGACCTACGACATCATTTTTCACGGAGCGAGGCTCGACGCCTCGGGAAAGGTGAGGAAGCCGGCCCGCTTCACCGTCTTCCACAACGGTGTCCTGGTCCAGTACGAACGTGACCTGTCGGAGGGCACGGGTCAGGGCAGGAAGAACCCCATGGTTTTGGAGGGTCCTGTCAAGCTACAAGCCCACGGCAGCCCCGTCCGTTTTCGAAATATCTGGGCTCGTTCTCTGGAGTAAGCGGACCCGGGTTCTGACATCTCATCCTCCACGAGCAGGGATCCTGTACCACTGGGAACCCTAACCTGAAACTTGAACAATTCGTCGGAATATCCGAACGACTGAACGTCGCGCGTCTCTGCTCCTGGGAAAGCACGGCGAGCGGTTCCGACGGAAACTTCGAATGGCGAGGTGATCATGAAGAATCGCTAAATGACAGAGCCGTGACCGTCAGGGAGCGGGCCCTGATCAGGGGCCGAACCTGGTAGCTCCGCCTTGGAAGTTTCCTCTTGAATGATCCAGTGCGGCTGGGGGCTGCACTAACCTGAAACTTGATTTGACTGTTTCTTAACCACAAGGGTGTAACCTATTGAATCTGAAATTGTTAGGTCATGGAATCCTGGAGCGCGAGCGAGGGGTTGGGGTGCAGTAAGATGCGCGGACAAAGGGCTCGAAGCTTGGCGAAGCAGGGGAGTCAAGACGATTCGTGGTGTTCCCCAACCCCTCGCTTGCGCTTCAGGCTTCCATGAATCGGCAATGCCTGTTCTGGGGCACCAGTTTCTTTCATGTGCGATCCGGCGCAGACAACACGGTCCCAAGCGAGCTAGCGTCGAAGTTTCCACAAGGGGAGCGGACGATTGGTCTCTGCCTCAGGGTTTCCCGCCTGGGTCAGGAAGGTGGAGGGATCCGTTTCGATGTAGGCACCTGCTCTGACCGTTCCCGCAGGAACCAGGGTCGTCTTGGCGGGTAGCAGCTCTCCGTGGCAGTCGATGAATGTCCAGTCTCCTTCCACGCTCTTGAGAATTGATATGTCTGCCTCCTTGCCTTGCACCAGTGAGCCCACAGTGTGCTCCAGGCCTAGGGCTCGGGCGGGATTGATCGTGGTTCGTGCGATGACCTCCTTGAGATCGAGTCCGAGTGCCAGGAATTTTGCCATTGTGGTCGGCAAGTCAAAGAGGACCTTGTGGCGGTTACCCACGTGAATATCGGTGCTAATGATGTCGGGGGCGATCCCTTCGGCCAGTAGGCGCTTGGCTGCGGCGAAGCTGAACATGTAGAGTCCGTGGGCGAGGTCGAAGAGGACTCCGCGTTCGATTGCCGAACGTACCTGGGGCAGGACGCTGCCGTCGGACTGCAACAGGTTTCCGGCGAGTCCGGAGGCGGCGTGGATGATGACATCTCCTCTCTCCATGAGGTCTAGAACTTCCGGCGTCAGCGTGCTCAGTCCGTGGGCGGCAAGCTGGAACCCAACGTGAGTGATGTGGCACACCAGCGGTAGCCCCGCCATTACCGCGCACTCCTTACCCAAAGCGAGAGCCTGGACTCCGGTCGATCCCTCATCCGGACCGTAGGCATACACCTTGATCCCCTTTACCAGATGACGGTGGTCCTTTGCCAACCTGGCCACGCCCGCCGGATCGATCAGTCGCTGAAGAGTCGCTCGCGAAAAATCGCCCCCCAATCCAAATGTGAGCAGGTCAAACCACCAAAGTGTCGAGATCCTCAGGAAGGACAGGACTCGGGTTTTCGCATGCTGAGCTACGTAGTGCTCAAAGGCGGTCAACGTATCGGGGGAGGCACTGCAGTCGACGATAGTGGTGACGCTACTGCGCACTCCCACCTCGTCGGGATCGATACCTATCGGGAAGATACGCGGATAGACATGGGCGTGCAGATCGATCAACCCTGGGATCACGAGGCAATCGGAAGCGTCGATGATCTGGGTCGAGGGCCCTGCCGCCAAGTCCTGGCCCAGTTCTGAGATTTTTTCTCCCGTGATCGCGATGTCCAGGTGCCCATCGATATCTTCAGATGGGTCGATGACGCGGCCGCCCCTGATGATCAGTGTTGGGTCCTGGGTGAATGTCTTTTGGCTCATAACAGTTGGCGCTTCCCGTTTCGCTCCGACGGATGCTAAGGGCTTGCGCAGAAATAACTTGGAATTTTGGCATCTTATCTTCACACCATCTTCGGCCGCTCCTCAATCGCTCGCGGCCAAATCTGAGCACCAATTCTACCAAGTTATTTCTGCGCGAGCCCTAAGAAGTGGCACTCCAAGTTAGCATCTCTGCGCAGAGGGGGCCAGTTTATCCTCAGTTGGAGTGGCGTTCTGTTTGGAGTGGCGTTCTGTTTGGAGTGGGCGTTCTATTAGGAGACATGTGCTAGACTTTCGGTTAGCCTCATGCCCAGCTCACCTAGCCTGACTCCCTTTGGGAATTCTCCTTCGCTGAAGATCTCGCGCTGGATCGTCCTCCCGGTGCTGATAGGTTGCCTGCTGTCTCCTGTCGAGTCTGGGGAAGGGAAGGAGAATCCAAGGTTGGACCCCGAGCTGGTCTCCGCTTCACCTCTCGGGGGGCAGCGCAGCTCGGAGTTTGAGGTTTCGCTTCAAGGTCGCGATCTGGATGGAGCGTATGCGGTTTGGTTTGAATGTGACGATCTGGAAGCGAGCATCGAGAAGGTCGAAAGATCGGAGCCACCGGCCGATGTGGGAGGCTCCAAAAGGGATCGATACGGCAAAGTCAGCAAGGAGAATCAGCGTGAGCATCGAGTCCTGCTGAGGGTATCGGTAAGCCCGAAGGCTGGTTTGGGACTTCACGGGTTCAGACTGGTGACGCCCCATGGGGTCTCCAACGCTCTACCCCTACAAGTCGTGCCGGAGGCAGTCACCGAAGAAATAGAGAGGGCCCATCAGCTCGGCTCCTCGGCACAGCCTTTGGACTTCCCGGCGGTTATAAATGGCAGCATCGATGCCAAAGGGGAGATAGACTTCTATTCATTCGAGGTGTCGAAAGGACAGGAGCTGACTTTTCAGATTCATACCGAATTCAAGATGGATGTCCCCTACCGAGCCAAGGCCGAGCTGACGCTTCATGAAGAGGTCGAGAGTTGGTTCGAGCAGAGGCGGATCCAGCGCCTCATGACCCAGGGTCCGGTTGTCTCCTGGGAGCCGATTGAGGCTGCGATGCGTTGGTTCAATAGGCGTGATTTCGTCTCCGAGTTCGTCGTCAATCCGGGCCTGAGACATCGGTTTCAGGAGCAGGGAGGGTATTTCCTATCCGTCAATTCGTTCATCGGAGGGGGCGGGCCGATCCACAACTATCAGCTGCGGATCTTGACGGTCGATGTGCCCTCCGACCCCCAGATGCAGAGGTCCTGGTTCGGCAGGGCAGCCCATCCGGATCCCGCCGACTGGCTTGAGAGGGACTCGGCCACGCTGCGCCAGCTGGGAAGCTTCAGGCGTCACCTGGGACCGGGGCGACTGCAAGAACTATGGTCGAGGTCGGTCAAACCACGCTTGGAGACGCCCCCGATCGAGGCCAGTGGTGGCGGCCAGAGTGCAGCCGAAAAGAAGCCTGAGCCGATCCGCTCAGTCAAGGCCCTTCCGACCAGCCAGGAGGTCGACTCATTGCCTGAGCAGGAACCCAATGACGTTCGAAAGAACGTGGCTTCGATCTCAATCCCTGCCGTGGTTGAAGGGACGATTGACCGGCCTGGCGACATCGATCATTTCAGGTTCGAGGTTCTCTCGGGTCAGAGTCTCGCCTTCGAGATAGAGACGCCCCGCCTCGCGCCTCCGCAATTCAATCCCTGGTTGAAGGTGCTGGACTCGCAGGGCCGCGAAGTCTTTGACAACGTCTACAAGGAATACGGAGGGGATGGGGACGATGTAAACAAGAACATCGAGCGAAAAACCCTTCACACCTTTGCCGAATCGGGTCGCTATTACCTGCAGCTTCGGGATCTGACACAGCGCACCGGTGGCAGGAATCTGGCGTATCGAGTGCTGGTTCGTCCTCAGATCCCCCATCTCGGAAGGCTCGAGGTCCACTTTGACGTGATATCCGCTGGTTCCCAGTTGATCAATCTCAAAGATCACATCAACCTCAGGGCGGGTAGGGCCAAGGAGTTCATCGTGATCGGTGAATACGAAGAGGGCTTCGGGGGTGACGTCGCCTTCAGAGTCCTGAATCTACCGCCGGGACTCGAGGTTTTTCCGGCAGTACCAGCGCCCTGGACAGAGGTCCTGCTGCGGGGTTTTCAGTATCGGCCTATTGGGATCGATCTGGTTGATCCCAAGAAGTATCGCGCCCAGCGGAGGCCGGCAACGATCGTCCTCTATGCCCGGCCCGATGCTCCAGCGACACGGCTGCCGCGGCTTTTGGAAATCAGCGCCCGACCTGTGGTTCAAGGAAAGCCAGGTGCCTGGATGGTCGCCGGCGGAATCCCCTTGATGATACTTCCGCCGGATAGTAATCTTGCTGCCGGAGACCAGGCGAGTCAGTAGCACCATGAGAGTCAAGAATATCACCTCACGGACTTTGAGCTTCTTCATGATCTGCGGCGTTTTTGGCCCTGGTTTTCAGCCTGCGTTTGCGTCGAGTAGCCAGGAACTCATTGCTCCGGATTCAGAAGCAGAACTCCTCTCCCTCCGATTGGTACCGGAGAAGATCACACTTTGGGGCCACGACGCCTCACAGCGATTCTTGGTATTGGGCAGGTACTCGGATGGTCTGGAGCGCGATGTCACCGGGAAGGGCCGCTTTTCGATTGCAGACCCCGGGCACGCGGCCGTGAACCCACAGGGAAGGGTCAGGGCCCTGTCCGACGGCGAAACCACGATTAGAGTTGAGGTCGACGGAAAGTCGGTGATGGCTCCCATTCGAATACAGGAAGCAGAGACAGCCAGACCCTTCAGTTTTGCCCGAGACGTCGGTGGGATCCTGACAAAGCAAGGATGCAACACCAGCGAATGCCACGGCGGTGTAAAGGGACGCGGTGGATACAAGCTGTCGTTGAGCGCCTTCTACCCCGCAGACGACTACCAATGGACTGTCGAGGGCGGAGTCTTCCAGGTACTAACCACCGAGTCGAAAGTCGCGCCAACACCACGGATCAATCCCGATGATCCAGAAAAGAGTCTGCTTCTCTTGAAACCCACCATGGGGTCTCCCCACGCCGGCGGGAAGCGTTTCGCTGTCGACTCCGCTGACTATCGGATTCTGCTCAACTGGATTTCCAGAGGGGCACCTAGGAGTGACGAGGGAGGTCCAGAGAGCGCCCGGATTGAACGAGTCGAGGTCTTTCCGAGCGAGGGAGTTCTCAAGGTGGGTGAAGTGCAGCGGCTCCTGGTTACCGCCCATCTGAGCAACGGGCGCCGCGAGGACATTACCGACCAGACCCTTTATGTGTCCAACAACTCCGAGGTGGTAGAAGTGGGTCCCGACGGAATCGCGAGCGCAGTGAGGCCGGGCGAAACCTCCATCATGGTTCGCACCGCAGGGCACACCGTCAGCGCCCGTTTGGGAGTGATTGCGGATACTGCTGTCGATCCTCCCGAATCTCCTCGTCACAACTTTATCGACGATTACGTCTTTGACAAATTGAGTCGCTTCAACATCCTTCCCTCGGGGCTCTCGAGCGATGGGGAATTCCTGCGTCGAGTCTGTCTGGATCTGACCGGCACCCTGCCGCCTGCGGGACGGGTGAAGGAGTTTGTCGACAGTAGGGACACAAAGAAGCGGCAGAAGCTGTTGCAGCTGTTATTGAACTCACCCGAGTATCTGGACTACTGGACCTTTCGCTTCGGTGAGGTCTTTCGGGTACGGTCCAACGAACAGCCGGAACATGGTTATGCCTACTGGCGCTGGCTCAGAAGCAGTCTCGCTCAGGAGAAGTCCTACGACCAGATGGTGCGCGAGCGTATTAGCGCGCAGGGTTTTGAGGGGGCGACCAGACACTATCCAGTAGATGATCCCCAGGCGGCTGATCTCATGGCAGAGTCGGTTCGGGCCTTCATGGGCCGACGACTGGACTGCGCCCAGTGTCACAACCATCCTTTCGAGGATTGGAGTCAGAACCAGTTCTGGGGACTGGCTGCGTTCTTCGGAAAGCTGAGTCGCACCGAGTGGCCTGGCTTCGGGGCTGCTGTCATGTTCGATGATCCAGCGGGACCAGATCCCGACTATGGCGAGCCTCCAGAGAGCACCAAGGTGATCCATCCCCGCACCAAGAAGCTGGTGTATCCGACGTTCCCCGACGGACGAGTCCTGTCTGCGCAAGAGCAGTTAGATCCCAGATTGGCTTTGGCAAAGTGGATGACTTCTCATCCCTATTTTGCGGAAGCAACTGCCAATCGGATCTGGAGCTACTTTTTCGGTCGAGGATTGGTGGAACCGGTTGACGACTTCCGCTCTACCAATCCGGCCACCCACCCCGACCTGCTAAGGGCGTTGGCCAAGGATTTCAGGGAGCACGGATACGATGTGAAACACCTGTTAGCCCAGATCACCGGATCACGAACCTATCAGCTCTCCTCGGTTCCCAACCCGAGCAACCAGGACGATCATATCAATTATTCTCACCATAACCCTCGTCTTCTGGATGCGGAAGTGCTCTTGGATGCAATATCACAGGTGACGGGTGTGCCCGAAGAGTTCGAGAATTCGATGGGAGGGAAGGCTCCTCCAGGCACGCGGGCCATCCAGCTGCGGAATCCGGACCTCTACCCTTCGAGGTTTCTGGAGAAGTACGGAAGGCCCAGTCGGGATACATTGCCGGAGCGCGACAGCGATCCCAGCCTGGGACAGGCGCTGCACCTGTTGGCGGGCTTTACCTATACCGAAAAGCTGAGGCAACAGGGAAGTCGCTTGGGAGGCTTGTTGGCTGCTGCGCTATCAGACCCAGAGATCATCGACGAGTTCTATCTTGCCGCCCTCTCGCGCTTCCCGACGAAGAACGAAAGGCACAAGTTGGAGCAACTCTTCGCTGCCAGATCGTCGCGAGTCGAGGCCTTCACCGACTTTCTCTGGGCCCTGATCGCTTCTCGAGAATTCGCCTACAATCATTGATCTCTCGTCCAGGCAGTCGCTTTCTGCCCCTCCGGTTTGATTTCGCCCGCCCGTCTATGCTTTCTTACCAGTGCGTTAGAGCGACATATCTGGTCGAGGCATCTGTCGCCGTGGCAAGATAGACTTGGTTTTGGGACATGTTCAGGGGCGTGAGAAAAGAACATGAGTGAAGCTAAAGGTGCTAATCAGACGGCGGACCTTGAGATCGATGCTCCAACTCCAAAAGGCATTCTGGAGCGGCTGGCAAGGGGCGAGATCTTGTTAGCGGAAGGCGCCATGGGGACGGAGCAGCAGGAACGGGGACTAGAGCAGGGAGATTGTGGAGAGGAATGGAATATAAGCATTCCAGATCGCGTGCGTGAGATTCATCGATCCTATGTGCAGGTAGGCGCCGAAATCATTTACACCAACACTTTCGGGGCCACCGAGTTAAGACTGGCCGAACACCGCGCGAAGGGACGTTTGGAAGATCTTCGAGAACACGGAATTGACCCTGACGATCTTCGAGAAGTGACCCGATTGGTCAATCTCCATGGGGCCCGGCTGGCCCGTGAAGCCTCCGAGGGTGGGGTCCACTTTGTTGCCGGCGATATGGGTCCCGCCGTAGGTGACAAGTTGATCAACGGGTTTTTCACGGAAGAAGAGGTTTCTGCAACCTATCGGGATCAGGCCCTTTTTCTGAAAGAGGGAGGAGTGGACCTGTTAGCGATTGAAACGGTGTTTGATCCCCAGGAGTCAACGCTCGCATATCGAGCGGTAAAGGACCTCGGACTCCCAGTTTTGGTGAGTCTGGCCATCACCCGTCGAAGCCATCTGGGCCGGCCTGCAACCGATTTCGGAATTCTGGTGGAGAAGATTCCGGAGCTCTATCCCGATGCCGACATCGTGGGCATCAACTGCGGTCAGGACATCGACTTGACCCTAGAAGCGGTGGGAGCCCTGCGCGGTCTGACTGACAAGCCGATTTTGGCTAAACCCAATGCCGGAATTCCGGAGTACGTCAAGGGTAAGATATTCTATTCTCTCACCCCCGATGACCTGGCGTCTTATGCCAAGCGCTTTGCGGAGGCGGGTGCCAACATCATCGGTGGCTGCTGCGGGACAACTCCCGAGCACATTGGGGCAATGAGAGTGGTTGTGTCCACAATCAACGAGAGTGCCGGGCTGAACTGAGTCGTTGTGACAAGACTGGTGAACGGTCGCGACACTTCTTACGAATAGCAGAAAGGACTGGGAAAAGTGATCAAGATATCAGCGCGCATACAGAACCTGGCCGAGTCGGCAACCATAGCCGTCAGTAACCGCGCGGCTCAGATGCGGTCCGAAGGGATCGACGTTCTCAGCCTGGGAGCCGGTGAACCGGACTTCGATACCCCCTCCCATATCAGCGACTGCGTGATCCAGGCCATCAGGGCAGGGAAGACGAAGTATGCTAAGCCGGCCTCAGGAACACCAGCGGTCAAGAGCGCCATCATCGAAAAGTTGCGCATCCAGAACGGCCTGGAGTACTACCCTTCTCAGATTATGGTTACAGTGGGAGGCAAGGAAGCCCTCTGGCTCGCCTTTGCCTCAGTTCTGGATCCAGGAGATGAGGTCATTGTGCCGGCGCCCTACTGGGTTTCCTATCCCGAGCAAGTAAAGCTGGTGGGCGGAGTTCCGGTTTTTGTTGAGGCGGGTGTCAGCCAGGAATTCAAGATTACACCGCAGCAGCTGGAGAGTGCATTGAGCCCGAAAACCCGCGCTTTTGTGTTCAATTCTCCCAGCAATCCTAGTGGCACCGCCTATACGCCGGAGGAGACCATTGCTCTGGCCGAGGTGCTCGAGAGCCGGGATGATGTGGTCGTCTTCAGCGACGAGATCTACGAGCACTTTCTCTACGGTGGACACACTTTCAAGAGCTTCGCCAGCATCTCACCCCATGCCTACGACCACACCTTAACCTTCAATTCCGCATCGAAGACCTACTCCATGACCGGATGGCGGATTGGCTTCGCCGCGGGACCGGTCGAACTGATCCGCAGCATGGGCAAGCTTCAGTCCCAAACTACTAGCGGAGGCGCCACCTTCACCATGGATGCTCTGGCAGAGGCTTTGAGCGCCGACCAACAGTGCGTCGAAGACATGCGAAAAGAGTTCGAGCGCCGTGGCGAATATCTCCATGAACGCCTGAACTCCCTGCCGGGGGTCGTCTGTCCCAAGCCGTCCGGGGCTTTCTACGTCTTTCCTGATGTCTCGGGGACCTATTCTGACCTGGGCGTCTCGGGTTCGGTGGAGTGGGCGACACGGTTGCTGGAGGAGGCGCACCTGGCGCTGGTTCCGGGTTCCGCCTTCGGCCTGGATAGCTGTGTCCGCCTCAGCTTCGCCACCAGCATGGAAAACCTGGCAGAGGGTCTCAATCGTATGGAGCGATTTCTGGGAACTGCTTAGGTGTATTGCCACCAGCTGGTGAGGGAAGCTTCTAGCTCGAGGTAGTACTCGATGATCTCGTCGGCGACGCGGCCGTTGTAGTCGTCCCACTCGAAATTGCCCTCCCGCATCTTCGGCGTCTGGAATACTCCCTTCCGAACTAGCAGTCGTTTGCCGAACGCGATGGCGACGATGAGTTCTTGGTGGGAGAAGCCCAGTACTGGCTGTAGACGGTTGAAGAGTTGGATGGCTCGCTTCCGGTCTCCATTACGGTAGCGCCGATCGATGGCGGAAAATACCCGGATTGTGGAGCTCTCAGGGATCATTGCATCGACACCGCGGTCCAAAGCCTCAATCATCTGGGCCGTGGACCAACCCCCTGCAATGAAGATTTCTTCTCCACATCTATCCCTTACGGCAGAGTACTTCGGCCCCGCGGGGATGGACTCGATTTTAAGTGCGGACAGGGTGGGGAGCGTCCGGGTCAGTCTCTGGATCATATCCAGCTCGAGCCCCGGACCGCTGAAGTCCAGATCCTGCAGCATCAGAGGGAGGTTGCCCGCCCCTTCGATGACCTCACGGAAGAAGGGCTCAACCTGTTCCGGGCGTCGATAGAGCTCTTTGGGAACGGCGACCAGATAGGCCGCGGCTCCAACCGTATCTGCCAGCTGTGCCTGTTCGATGCATGCCTGCGGCTCGGGGGCGGAGGCACCGACGATGATGGGGACCCGGCGCCGAACCACGTCAGCTACCTTCTGCACGATGCTGCGGCGCTCTCCCGGTGTCAGACTGCCCACCTCGCTGGCAACTGCTGGCACCAGAAATCCCTTGACGCCTCCGGCGATAGCCTCCTCGACCAGAGCTTCCAGAGATTTCAGATCTATGGCGCCTTGGGGATCGAAAGGAGTCTGAAGAACGGAGATAATGCCACGCTCGAGCGGCAGTGGATCAGGGGACGGACTCATGGGGCGAGCTTAGCAGAGGTTGCCAGGGGAGCAAAGCCGTTGGGTTCTCAGGTCAGTCCAGCCCCGCTGCGCTGCCCCATTCGAGAAAAGAAACTTGGATTGCCTCTGCCATGATCATCGCTAGCAGCGCTGACAGAGCCATGACCGTGAGGGAGTGGGATCCCGTGCTTCAACGAAGCGCCTGGAGGTATGGTCCCTGTCGGGCCCCGCTCCCTGACAGTCACGGCTCTGTCAACTGGCGAAGGTTGCTGCGCTTCCTCGTGGTTGAAGTTTCAGCTTAATCTCCAGGGCCTCGGAAGGCGAAGCTGTAGAGTGAGGCGTTCTTGAGCCGGAAGCGGAGGACCACGGGCTGATCAGTCCATTGGGACAGCTCGGGACCCTCTGGAAAGGAGATCTCCCCGCGCAGAGAGTCACCCGTGAAAGGATTGGAGGGCTCCAATCCCTGGACAGGACGCCGAGCTGCGTCCAGTATTTGTATAACAATCTTTCCCCGGGGGCGGGTCTGCGCATTGATGACTAGACGGGAACCGCTGAAGGAGACAGGGACAGTGGTCAGAGTCCCCTCGTCTGGGCCGGCGTCAACCGAGACGAATCGATCCAGGGGCCAGGTGGCCAGGCCAATAGAAGCCGTGAAACGGTCGCGTCCGGTGGGTCTTCCATCCTCAAACTCGGCGCGATACAGGGCCGGAGTCCCGTGGGTGTAGGTAGCGCCGTCGTAGTAGAGGCGTATCTCGTCGCCAACTCGGAGAGCCCGATTTCCGGTTGCCTGATAGCAGCAGTCCCACTGCCCTACATCAGTCAAAGGAATGACGGGTGTCCGAAAGGGTCGTTCCCAGTGAAAGAGGTCTCTCGAAACCGCCAATTGGACCTCCTGGGGACCCTCGTGGTTTCCCCAGCGAGCATTGTTGTTGATGGTGAAGATCCAAGGGAATCCGATGGTACAGCTCTCGGCAGTGTAGACGCCAACGCCGTAATACTCGGTGCGCATCAGCTCAGGGTCGTCGGGCTGGTCGAGGACGGGGCGGACCCGCTCAATCCGTGCCAGGGATCCGGCATCATCCCGTGAGTCCGTCGTCCAGCTGAGAACCGGCTCGGTCCACTCCACGAAGTTGCGGCTCGTAATCGTGTAGAAGAGACGCCGTTTCTGACCGAACCAGAAGGTCCGCGCCCTGCTTCCTACCTTGGGAAACATGACGAATAGTTGCCGGCGCTGGTCCCAGAATCCCGTGGTGGCGTCGGCCACATCGGGCCAGACCGATCCCTGGCTGTAAGGCTGCCAGTTCAACCCATCGGGTGAAACATAGGTTCGGGCATGGGAGCCGATCATCTTGTAGCGACGGTTGGGATCGGGGTCTCGAGGGTCCTTGATGACGTTTCCAAGGGTAGTCCCCGTCAGGACCACGTTGTGGGGTTTTCCGTTGCTCGAAGGCAGTGTTCCCACAAGCGGCTTCTCCCATCGAATCCCGTCGCGACTGGTGGCATAGCAGATGAAGTAGCGCTGCTCGAAGTATTCCTTCGAGTCCCCCGCATCGCCGAGGTACCACATCTTGAAGATCTTTTTTTCCTGGTCGTAGATCACGCTCCCATGCATCTCCAGACGCCAGCCCTCCCAAGGTTGGTCTGCCCGAACCAGGGGATTCTCGGGATGCGGCGTCCCAGAGTGTTGGGTGAAGAAGACCCGATCGCTTCGCTGGACCAGAACCCGATCCACGAAGAGCTGTGCCCGGTCGGCGATGTCGAGGGGAGAACTCCCGGCCAGGGCGTGAGTCACAACAAACAGCAGGAAAGAGACTGATCTGAGTATTCTCATTACTCCGTTTCTACCACCTACTACCGAACTCGACAAGATCAGCAGGAAGCGACGATATGCAGGCTCGTGTTAATCTGTCGAGGCATGAGCTCCCGAACCGCGATCTGACAGAGCCGCGAACGACTTGAGCCGTTAGCAATATGAGGCCAAGTTCCGAGGAGAGAGCTGGACAACAGCAAAATCTTCCTTGCTCTCGACAATGAAATTCCCCTCTGAATGATCCAGTGCGGGCTGGGGCAGCCTTGACCCGAAAGGAACCGGTTATGATCCGAAGAACATCGAAGCAAAAAGCCGTCGCCGTCTCTCTTTTCCTAGCGGGCCTGATCTACCTGGCAAGCTTCGACAGCGAGGCCCAGGACCACTGGCTCATGGTCCGGCACCAGGACTACCTCCACCAGAAACTGATCTTCGACTGGCCCTCACAGGCCACGGCCTCTTCGCTGGACGTAGACCTGACCATCACCCAGCCCTACGGCTTCAGTCACCAACTGACAGCTGTAGCTTCGAGAGAGAACGACACGGGTGAACTGGAGATCGAGTTTCCCCTCCTGGACGAGGGCCGCTATGGACCACTCCCCGATTGGCAGTGGGAGATGGGACACTACCAGTTCCGGCTCCAGCTCTCGAGTCAGGGGAAGCGGGTGGGCACTCGCAGCCTACAGTTGGATCCCAGGCAGTTCTTCCCGATGCTGCAGGGGCGGCAGCAGTCGCTGGCGGAGTCCAAGTGGCAGGTCATCGAGTGCAGCCCCGAACGCCCGGTCTACATCGATCATCCCGAGATCGGCTATACGATTCGGACGCTTCCCGATCGGGTGAAATCGTGTCGGGTCGAGGTAGACGTACTAAGCCCGGACCAGGCCAGAATCGCGGGGCCGGTAAGATTGGACCTGGATCACAACACCCAGCGGCAGAGCTTTGACGGGAAGGGCTGGCCCCGGGGCGAATACTGGCTTCGAGTCCGATTCTTGAAAAACGGAAAGCCGGTGGGCCCCTACCTGGTGCGCCAGTTCCGAATCGAGGACTCCCAGGAGGCACGGGTCCCGCGCCTGCCCCTTCGGCCCGGTCTGCAGCCCCAGTATCTGTTGGATGACTGGATCCTGGATGCTTCCAGCGGCCTGCACCACCGGCCGGACGGCCTCAGCCGGCTCTCGGACGTTCCCATGCTGAAGCTGGACCAACCCTGGGAGGAGGGCTCTTATGTCGTCTCGATCCGATCTCTCTCACAGGACCCAGTATCGGGCCAATACCAGGCAACCTACTACGCCGGAGCGGTGGACGAAGATGCCTTGTACCGCTACTTTGGGGGATCCGTCGGGAGGCCGCGCTATCTTTGCCAGTTGGTCTCAGACGACGGTATTCACTGGCGAAAGCCCGATCTGGGACGAGTCAATTTCCGCGGCTCCAAGGCCAACAACATTCTGCGTGACTTGACCCAGGAGGATTTCCTCCAAGACGGACAGTCTGACAGCTATCCCTATCCCACCAAGGACCGCCCTACCCCTAGCCACTACCGCTTTCGCTTCTACGATCCCAGGCAGGATGGCCCGGTGGACATGGACCGTTTCGTGCTGCGCTATTTTGCACGAAAGATGGTCGATTCCCCGACCCAATACTCGGGGGATTTTCGGCCTCAGCCTGCCGAGTTCTGGCCCCTGGAGCGCAGGGGAGATCTGTTTCTGGCCCTCACTCGGGAGCCGATCCTCCGCTCCGGAACGGGGATGACGCTGGGAGTCACGACGGAACATGCCTCGACCTACCCCTTCGAGGGGGAGCCCAATGCCTTGTATCAGTCGGCTCGATCCACCTTCACCCACTACGATCCCAAGTCAAAGACCTTCTATTACTACTTCCGCCCTGAGTCTCCGCCGTATCCTCCGCACGGTGTTTCCCACGAGTATTTCAAGAAGAGCGCCCGACGCTCTCGGGGCCTGCTCTGGAGCCGAGATGGGAGAACCTGGAACCGGCGCCACATCGTCTCCCCGGATGAGTACGACCTACGCGGCACCACCTTCTACAGTTTCGGCTACGTGTTTCCCGCGGGCCTTGTGGAATCGGATACGGGAGGGCAGCTCTACTTCGGGACGGTAGTCCACTACAACCTGGTCTTGCAGACCCAGTTTCAAGAGCTGATCTGGAGCCGCGATCGCATCCACTGGCACCGTTTCGACGAGGGCCGAATTCCCTGGTTATCCAACGGACCGGTGGGCACCTTCGATGCCGGTTTCGCCAACAACCTGGCCGAGTACTATCCCGTCACCAACTCCGAGGGCGAGGAAGAATGGTGGTTTCCGTATTTGGGAAATCCGGCTCGCTACATGCTGGCCGCAGCCAGGGACACGGTCAGGAAGCGTCGTGTGAAGCTCGACGATCTGGGACTCGAGTTTTTCAAGACGACTTTTCCCGACTACAGCAAGGCTCCCTTCTTCACCAGCTGGGAGGATTTCTTCAAAGAGTCGCAGTCCTCGATCTGGATACCGGGCTTGGCGCACTGTAAGGCAGGAAGGCTGGGCCGCGTGGAGCCCGTCGAAGGGCAGGGTGAGTTCACGACCCATCCGCTGGTGCAGGAGGGGAATCGCCTCTTGATCAACGCCCAGACCGATCCTGGAGGAAGCATCCGAGTAGAGGTGCAGGACGCTGAGGGCAACGTCTTTCCCGGGCTGGGATTGGAGGAAAGTAAGCCTTTTTCCGGTGATTCTGTCTCCTATTCTGTTGAGTGGAAATTGGCGAGTCTGCAGGAGGTGTTTGGACGGATAGTTTGTCTGCGAGTAGTTCTGGACAAGGCCCGCCTCTACACTTTCCGAATGGGTAGGTAGCGCCAGTCTCCAGGCCGCTGTGCTCCGAGTCACCCGCTCGACCAGCGTAGACACGTGATCATTGTGATGGCGGAAGACGAGTACAAGACCGATGAAACACTGCCTCCATTCGCCCTGAAACATCTGGGCAAGGACTTCAAGATTGCACTGGTCTACACCAGCGCCGAGGACCGAAACGACATTCCCGGAATCGACGTGTTGAATAATGCCGACGTGGCGATCTGATCAATCCGGCGACGAACTCTGCCGAAAGCCCAGCTGGACATTTTTCGAAAATACCTCGATGCGGGTAAACCGTTGGTCGCTGTTCGCACCACCAGCCACGCCTTTTTTGCGCTCCGAGTCACTGGCCAAGGGCTTGAGGGACTGGCCTGAGTTTGACGGCGAAGTTCTCGGCGGCAACTATCATGGCTACCGTGGCAAGAAATCGAAGACTTTCGTCAGGGCGGCAGAAGGCGCGGGCGAGCGGCCAATCATGACCGGAGTGGGCACTGACGAATTCCGCGTCTTCGGTTCGCTGTACGAAACCCTTCCGCTGGCCGAATCGACCACGACTCTCTTGTATGGACGCACCGAAGATCTCAAGCCACACGAGCCGGTTGCCTGGACGAACAGGCGAGCGAACGGCGGCAAGGTGTTGTACACTTCGCTGGGTCATCCCGGCGACTTTGATCTTCCCGGTTTTCAGAAACTGCTCCGCAACGCAGTGTATTGGGCTGCGGACCTAACGATTCCGGTTGGGCAGAAGCTGGGACTGCTTCCAAAGAAAACGGCGTTGGCCCCCGCGCCGTCCGGCCGGTGACGCTACCGATCACGGATCTCGCCCTGGAGTAGCGGGCCGTGGCTCTGGATGCTGAACCCTTGGATGACGACGACCAACGCAGAGATCGTCCGCAACCCCATCTGCAAACGTTACCGTATTTACGTTCCAGTGTACTAAGCGCTGTTATGATTGGACCCGATGCGAAGGCGAACCTTTCTCCAATCTGGTCTGGCGGCCTCGCTGGGAGGCCCGCTCCTGGCCGCAGTCAAGCAGGAGAAGTTGGACGCTGCGGCAGCGCTCCTGGCAAAGGCGGCGAGGAACGGACAGTTGGGGGCGGCGGCACTCTATGTCCGACACGGAAAGCATGTGTTTGCCCGGTCTTTCGGGGCTTCCAGGTCGGCGGACGACATGTTCCTACTGGCCTCGATCTCCAAACCGATGTCCGCGGCGGCGCTGATGACACTCTACGATCAGGACAAGTTCCGTCTGGACGACGCGGTCAAGAAGTTTATTCCGGAGTTCTCTGGAGCATCGAGGGACACGATCACGATCCGGCAGCTGCTCACGCACGTTTCCGGCCTTCCCGATCAGCTGCCGGAAAACCAGGTGCTTCGCAAGCGTCACGCCGGGTTGTCGGAGTTCGTCGATCGGGCGATTCGCACTCCTCTCCTGTTTGAGCCAGGCTCTCGCTACCGGTACTCTAGCATGGCGATTCTGCTGGCTTCCGAAGTGGCGCACCGGATCAGCGGAAAGGGATTTCTCCGCTTCATCGACGAAGTGCTCTTCCAGCCCTTGAAGATGAATCGTTCCGTATTGGGCCTGGGGAAATTCAAGCTCGAAGAAATGATGCCTTCTCAAGTCGAGGCGGCGGCGAGGGAATCCGGTTCCGGCGACCCGACGGCCAGGGACTGGGACTGGAACAGTTCCTACTGGCGTGTCTTCGGGGCCCCATGGGGGGGCGTGCACGCCTCGGCAGCGGATGTGGCTCGCTTCTTCAGCGAGTTCCTTCACCCCGAAGGCAAGTTGATGCAGTCCGAGACGGCTCGCCTGATGCGACGCAATCACAACCCTGAAGAGGTGAGACCGAGCGGGCTGGGCTTCAAGATCGGTAGCGGCTCCGCTAGTCCGGGCTGCTCCGAGCAGACCTTCGGACACGACGGGTCTACGGGAACGCTGGCCTGGGCCGACCCGGCTACAGATACGATTTGCATCGTGCTCACGACGCTGCCCGCAGCGGCGGCCGACCCGCACCCCCGTGGGCGGACGTCAGACCTTGTCGCACAGGCCATCTCCTGAGAGTCTGGGTTGTCCTGGGAGCGTGAGGCAACCCTGCTCAGTCTCCGATTTCTGGAGCGGATTTTGGTTCTGGGAGCTGCCAGGGAACCGACTCCACGTGGGTCATGTCGTCGCTGCCGCGATAACTGTAGACCGAGACTAACGCCTTGTCCGGAAGCTGCACCGTGTTTCCGAAGCCACCGCCGCTGGCTCCGTGGTTTACATCGCTGATCACCATCCGGTCGTGACGGAAGTCCCAGGTCCGTCCCTGGTCGTTGCTGAGGATGGCCCGCAGCCCCAGGCCGTGTCCGTCGGTCGAATTACTGCGGACTGTGAAGGTCAGCAGTAGGCGGCCGTCGTCCAGCGTCAGGAAACGGGGATACATCTCGCCATAGGTTCCGAACCTGCCGTCGGTGCGGTTCCTGGTCCAGGTCTGGCCATCATCGCTGGACTCCCACAGCATCATGCGGTCTCCCTGATCTCCCCGTTCTTCATCGAGCAGCCTGGGGGATCCGGGGATGTGCCAGTGGGGTCCGGTCCGGTCGACTCGGACCGGATGCAGCAGTCGCCCCGACGCAGTTCGGAAGGTCACGGTCTGGGAAAAGAAACCATCCACGTCGATCCAGCCGGCCGTATCCGGGTGCAGCGATTTGTCCCACGTCTTGCCGCTGTCGGGGGATCGCCACAACCGAACGACTCGAGGAGCATCCCGGTTACCGTGCTGCAATGCTGACCCCTAGATAGGTCACCAGCTTTCCGGGACGCCCCCCATCAGGATTCTGGAAAGCCGTCCAGTCGGCTACCGTCTGGGCGCCATCGGGAAAACCATCCGGCCCGATGCGGATCTCCGTCCAGCTCTCGCCTTCGTCGGTGGAGCGGAGGATCTTGCTGTGGGTCTGCCGGGACGGGTTGAACACGTCACGGGCCAGCCAATGACAGGTCATCAGCAGCGTGCCATCCAGGAGACGCTCTTCCTTCTTTCGGTTCCGGGTATGCGTGAGTCGATCCGCCAGGGCGTTGAGACCCCATTGGAGGAGTGTTCCAAGGACCCCGGTTGGTGAAATGGAGGGTTGTCTATACTCTCGCCAGGCACGGCCGGACGCCAAGAAGCTGGCAGCGGCGGGACTGAAAGCCCAGGCTGAGCGACTCTTGGCCATCCTCCTAGAGGATCCATATCGGAGATCTGTCGGGAGCGTACTTGCGCCGGATCAATATTCAGCACCGACTCGTGTACCAGGTCCTCGAGGAAAACGGCATCGTGAAGGTACTGCGACTTTGGACTCACTACGAGTAGGCTCAAACTCTTGCGAGACTCCGCTGGGCATTGTCAACGGTTTCGCTCGTACTTCTCGCGTCAGTCCACCCGAGATTCTCAGATCAGCCATATAGACGGTGGTAATCTCTCGGGCTCTTTGGTCACCGGGCCCTTAGCTCTTCGGCAATCGAAGGATGCCGTCCTGGCCCGTAAAGGACCTTTCCAGGTAGAGCTTCGGTCTGCTCCCCGTCTGCGACCACCAACCGGCCATTGACCACCACAAAACTGATACCGTCCGGAAAATGATCGGGCTGCTCGAACGTGGCCCGGTCATTCACGCTCTCCGGATCGAAGATGACCAGATCGGCTGCCATTCCCGGCTTCAGGAGACCCCGGTCTGGAAGACCGACGATCTGGGCTGGCAGTGATGTCATCTTTCGCACCGCATCGGCCAGGCTCAGAACTCCCTTCTCGCGGACGTAGTGTCCCAGAATCCGGGGATAGGTGCCGTAGAAGCGAGGATGGGCTTGGCCCAGGGATCTCAGAGAGGGACTGACGGCAATGCCGTCGCTTCCCACGGCCACCCAGGGTTGTTTCATGGCCAGGCGGACATCTTCTTCGCTCATGTGAAAGAACAGGGCCGGGGTATACTTGCCCTCTTCGCTCACCAGGAGATCCAGAAGCGCATCGACCGGGTCTTTCTTCGTCAAGGAAGCCACTTGGTGTAGTGTCCGGCCCTCGTAGATCTTGTTCTCCGGTTTGCGGACCGAGGCCAGGACAATCCCCTCGAAGCCACCAGTCAGAGCCACTACATTGCTCTCCCAGCCGGGCTCACCGTTCTCGATGGCCTGGCGAATCTGTTCCCGGACCCGGTCTTGCCCCAGCAGATTGGCCAGATCCGTCGCCGTCCCTTGCTGGAAACGAGGCGGGATGCATTTCTGTAGGGGGCCCATGCCCGCCAGATAGGGGTATTGGTAGGCCGTCAGCTCCACGCCCCGGCTCCGGGCTCGACTGATGTGTTCTATCACGATGCCCATCCGTCCCCACATGTTTCTCCCCGTCACCTTTAGATGAGCGATGTGAACGGGCAGACCCGCCTCCTCTCCGACACTGATTGCCTCGTCCAGGGCCTCCAGGATACGGCTCCCTTCGCTTCGCATGTGGGTCGCATAGATGCCTCCGTAACGTGCCGCCACCCGGGCCAGAAGGATCGTCTCCCGCCTGCTGGCATAGGAATTTGGAGGATAGGGCAGCCCCGAGGAGAGCCCGAGGGCACCCTCCTCCATGGCTTGGGCCAGTAGTGACTCCATGCGCTTCATCTCCTGGTCGGTTGGCGGGCGGTCCACGTTTCCCATCACCGAGAGGCGGAGCTGGCCGACACCTACATAGGAGGCGATATTGAGCGCCGTCCCCTGTCGCTGGATGCGCCGGAAGTAGCCGTCCAGGGTGCTCCAGTCGACCTGGATGCCTGTCGGGTCCAGATAGTCCTGCATCGGCGCCACGGCCGGACCCAGGACCGGGCCCGCAGAACCCGATTCTCCGAACACTTCGGTTGTCACTCCCTGGCGGACCTTGCTCTCGGCCCGGCCATCCACCAGGACACCGAAGGGCGAGCCCTGGAGGTCGATGAAGCCTGGGGTCACGACCTGTCCGGCTGCATCGATGATCCGGACAGCCGTACCCTGCAGCCCTCGGCCCACAGCCGCGATGCGGTCGCCGCGAACGGCGACGTCCGCCCGAAAAGCCGGATTGCCCGAGCCGTCGATGACCTGTCCGCCCTTGATCAGGAAATCGTACGGTTGAGTTGCGGCGCCCAGCCAGGATTCCGGGGGCACGGTTAGCCAGGCAAGGAGGAGAAGAAAAGCGCTCGAGGCGAGATGGCTCATGTCAACACTCAGATACGAATCGGTTCTATTCTTGCTGTTGGTGTCAAGAGGTATCAGCTCTCCTGGGTGGCGTCAACTCGTCTCTGGTGGTCGGATCCTCCTTTTGCAGCCCCCGGTTGCCGAACCTCGTGTTGACGGCTACACTCGACGTGACCACGTGGCGGCAGAGAGATTGGTGGGGATGGCCAGAAAATTCGACATCACGCAGGTCCGGGGCGCTCAGTCGTACGCTCGAAAAGTGACTCTTGTAAAGGCGGAGTGAGTTCTTGAGGCACCAGGAATCGGGTGTTCCCCCAAGCGCCGGACTCCAAGCGAAGAAAAGAGAAGAGTAGCCGCAAGTGAAACGCGAACTTTCACCACCGGATCGCCGGGGATTCTTACGAACCGCAGCAATCGGGTTCATGGCCGGCTACTGCCTTGGCGGATGTAGCAGCAGGCAGCATCGCACCGCTGACGGAAGGGTTTCTGTCAGTGTGGAGAAGCGCTTTTCCGTGGCGTCCGGTCCCGTGCGCCACCGTGCATTTCCGGGCCTGACCCGTCTTGGCGACGGGACGCTCCTGGTTCTCTACCGCGAGGGGAACAATCACTGGAAGACCGATGACTCTGTGGTGAAGGTGACGCACTCCTCCGACGAGGGGACGACCTGGTCCGAGCCTGAAACGATCCTCCAGGAGCCAGGCTGGGGAGCCGGAGCCCACCACGGGCCGTTGCAACTCCCCGACGGCAGAGTTCTGGCCCCGGCGCAGTGTGTACGCCATGTGGAAAAGGGTCAGCGTGGCAACCTCGAGTTCCGCGTCTTCAATTTGCGAAGCGACGATCGAGGGCGCACTTGGACGAGGCGGGAAATCGGCCCTCAAACAGGTTGGGTGTGGCAGAATCAATACGGACGCCTGGTCGAAATCGACGGGATGCTCTGGCAGGGCGGTGGTGCACGGAAAGAAGGGGAGGATTATTGGCGCGTCGGATACTTCGTCTCCCACGACAATGGAGAAACGTGGCCCGAGTGGTGTACAATCGCCCAGCACCTGCAAGACGAACGGGACATCGTAGAGCTCCGAGACGGTCGACTGCTCAGCATGATCCGCAGCGGCGAGGAGACCTATCGCAGTTACTCGACTGACCGGGGCAAGACCTGGAGCCCTGCAGAAAAGCTCGACCTCTTCGGCCAGTGCCCGAGCTTATTGATGCTAGCGTCGGGTCACATTCTTTTCGCCTACCGGCAGGTGCGACCGAACGCTCAGGTGGGCATCGGAATGGCCCTCTCGGGTGACGACGGAACGACCTGGACAGAGACCGAGCCGCTCTACGTCTCCCCGACAAACTCACGGGACTGCGCCTATCCGAGCATGATTCTCGATGGTGAAGACCATGTTCTGGCGGCCTACTACACGACCTTCGTCGATGGAAACTCGGACATCGAGCTCGCCCGCCTGCGAGTGGAGACCGGACTCTGATAAGGGGCGTCAGCCGATGGTGCGGATCGACGCAGTCAAGACCACCCGAAGCGTAACTGAGGAGATAGGTTAATCATGATGTCCAATTCCGCAAGACTCATCGTGGCATTGATGCTCATCGGTACTCCGGTGCTCTCAGAAGCATCCGCAGCCAGCACGATCGACCTGGGTTCTCGGCGTGAGTTGATGGTCGACGATCATTTAATCGACTCGCTGTCGGGGGCTGCAACGCAGCGCCTTCATCATCCTGTTCGCCGGGAGATCGCTCTCGTGCATGATGCGCCCTGGGAAGGGAATATGGGCAGCTACCATACCGTGTTCCATGATCCGGATTACAAAGACGGCGGACGGTATCGCATGTATTACCATGGCTGGCAAACCGCCCTTGGTGACAACAAGGGCCATCCGCTCGTCATCTGCTATGCCGAAAGCAAGGACGGTATCAGCTGGGAGAAACCAGAGTTGGGACTCGTGGAGTACGAAGGGTCGAAGGCCAACAACATCGTGCTCGGGGAGATGAACGGCAGCGAATGTCATGAATTTTCGGTCTTCAAGGACACGAATCCGGAGGCTCGGGACGGCGAGAAATACAAAGGCCTGGGGTTTGGTCGCAATCCACCTGGCCTCTACGTGCTCAAGTCTCCCGACGGGATTCTCTGGTCCTTCTACAACGACCAGAAACCCGTCATGACGGGTCATCCGTTCGATACCCAGAACATAGCATTCTGGGATCCGAACATCGGCAAGTATCGTGCCTACATCCGTGATTTCGATGAAGGCCGCCGCGACATCATGCTGTCCACGTCAGATGACTACATCCATTGGAGCGAGCGCGAGTGGCTCCAGTATCCGGGGTCACCCGAGGAGGCGCTCTACACGAATCAGATCAAACCGTACTACCGAGCCGAGCACATTCTCATCGGTTTCCCATCTCGCTACGTCGATCGCGGTTGGATTCATGCGACAGGTCTTCTGCCATCTCGCAGTCTTCGCGAGGAACGCGCCAAGATGGTCCCTCGTTACGGTAGTGTCGTCACCGACGCATTGTTCATGGCGAGTCGAGACGGATTGAATTTCAAGCGTTGGAACGAGGCGTTTATTCGCCCCGGGCTGCGAACCCGACACAACTGGTCGTACGGAGACAACTACATCGCCTGGCAGGTAGTGGAGACGGACTCGACCGACGACGATTCGCCGCGGGAACTTTCTTTGTATGCGACAGAAAGCTACTTTACCGGCGTGACATCGCGGCTGCGGCGATACACCCTGCGCATCGATGGCTTCGTCTCAGTATTCGCTCCGCTGGAGGGAGGCGAGTTTGTCACGAAACCTCTCACTTTCAGTGGGGATACACTCAGTCTCAACGTCGCAACCTCCGCTGGAGGATCCGTCCACGTCGAGATTCAAAACGCCGAGGGCGCGCCCATCGAAGGTTACTCGCTGGCTGATTGTAAGGAGATCTTTGGCGACTCACTCGAGTATGCAGTGCGCTGGCGAGAGAAGGGCACGGACGTTGGGAAACTTGCCGGGAGGCCGGTTCGCTTGCGATTCGTGATCCGTGATGCAGATCTCTATTCCTTGCGTTTCATATCGAGGTGAGCAGAGTCGCGGAGACCACCCCCAATCCCTCCTGCCCCTCGTCTCACGAAATCTCATATGAGGCCCTTCGTTTCCATTCTCCATCGCCGGGTGTGACGCTTTCTCTCCTCTGCGTCCCGATGGTAAGTACACACCATGAGTGATACTGTCCAACCAGAGTCGAGACAGCGAACTTTAGTCGGAAAAAGACGAGGGAACGACACATGAACAACGGAAAACAGGCTGTAGCCGTCCTCTGCCTCTTCGGGCTGGCCGCAGGCACCGTCTTCGCCCAGGACAGGGAATCCATCGATGGGGCTCTTATCTACGACCATGATCCTTCGACGAAGCTGGGTGATCACGTTTTCGGGACAATCGTCTCCGATCTCGAACACGATTTTCCCGGTAGAAATTCTCACGGCGGACCCGTCTGCCTGGAGTATCCCAACGGTCAAATAGTTGCGTTCAATACGAATACGAGCGACCACAATCTGGATGGTTGGAGCGAGTATGCCCTGAGTCGGGATGGCGGCAAGAGCTGGAAGATGTACAACAGGTTCCCCTACTCATTCGAGGCCTATCAGAGAGACCCCGGTCGGCCGGCATGGGTTGAGGCGGGCCTGGTTACCCGGAAGGGAACGGTGGTCCTCTTCATCACCCATTTTGGAGAGCGTACTCGAAGCATGAGCGGATTCATGAGGAGCTTCGACCAGGGTGTCAGCTGGACAACGTATGAGTCTGTCGACGGGCCCCATATCGGTTATCCCGTGGCCACGGCAGTGGACGGGAGCACCAACTACATCGTGTACGACTCAGCCGGGGGGCCCCACATTCTGTACGTCAGTACCGACGACGGGCGATCCTGGCAGAAGCGAAGTGCCCTCTCGCTTGAAGACAAGAAATGGTATGGAGCTTTGACGCTCATGAAAGATGGAGGCCTTCTGGCCGGGGCCTACGACTCCGACGACGAATACCATTTTTCCTACTGCATCAGCACGGACCAGGGTCGTACCTGGAGCGAACAGAGGAAGGCCCGGGTCGACAAGAAGGTCCGCGACCCCGAGCTGGGCTACATCGCGGGCCGGTACTATCTTCACGGGAGATCAGGGAGCAAGGGTGAGGGAGCAGAACGATTCGTTCTATACCAATCCTCCGACGGCGAGAACTGGGGCAGTGGAATCATCGTCAGTAGCGATACCGGAAACGGCGATGGGTACAGCACCAACTGTCGGGTTCACACCTACGACGACGACGTCCCCGATGAATTAATGGTGCAATACAGCATCAACTACAAGGGAGTCGACTCCAACGAATACGTCTTCTTCATCAAGCCCGAGTAGATGACCGGTCCCTATGGATGAGCCTACCTGCCAGGCAAGGCAGTCTGGAGTTCAACGCCGCGATGTTGGGGATGTCGGCGAGTCAAGGTGTGGCGGGGGCAGGGAAGGAACCATGTGTCGGGCGACCCGCCGCGCGGGCTGTTGGTCGAGAGGGTGGGTCTCGTCGATCATCGTCTCCGCGATCTTTTTTGCAGAAACCGTCGATCCTTGTGATGCACTGGTTGCGGCGGAAGCCGTCGATCTGGCGGTCAGCGGGTACGCTCCGACGAGTGGAACGTTTCCCGGCTGCACCCACATCCTGTTTCGGGGAAACCAGGAAATAGTCACCGCGGGAAAACGGCTTCACCTTCGCGACGACGCACAGGAGGCGTTTCGCGAGTCGCGGGTGATGATGTTCGAAGACCCGCACGCGGTCGCCTACAATCCGCACGACGGTTTGTACTACGCCACCGACACCGGCCGGCACCGCCTCGTTTCGTTCCGTGATCTAGATCAGCAGCGCATCGAGAAGGCGGTCGACACACTCGCCGACGTCAAGCTCGACCGTCCGCACGACATCGTCATCGACGCCGATGGCTGGATATACGCGCTCAATCCGAATCGAGCCAGGGTGTTTCGCTTTCGCGGCTTCGGAAAAAGCGAATCCTCACTCGACCTCTCGCAACATCTGGGCTACTCGCGAGCGCTGACGATTGTAGAGGGTAAGGTCTATGTTGTGGGGTCGAGTGCCGGAAAAATCGTCAGGATCGAAGATTTTTCGAAACAGCAGTTTCGCGTGTTTACGAGCTTCGGCAAGAAACGCGATACGACGGCGGGAAGCTGGAGCACAACAGGTCTGGTGCCGAACGACGTCGAGTTCTACGCGGGGAAGTGGTACGTCACGTCGTACTTCTGCCCGACGTATGCCCAGGGGACCGACTGCAATGAAATGAAGTTCATTCGATTCTCGTCGTGGCAGGACTTTGAGACCGGTCAATGGGAAAACATCAGCAACCTTTTGCCCCGAGACATCGTTCCTTACTATCTGACGATTCGCGATGACGATTTATTCGTGGCGACGTTTTCTCACGAAAGCGAAGGTCAACCGGGTCGGGTGTATCGCATCAGCCAAAGCAAGAAGTCGACGCCCTGACGGAATAGTCGAGGGGCGTTCAGTCAGAATACCCAATCTCGATCGCGGGGCCGTGCTGAAACCAATCCACGCGTTCGAAGGGCGGATTGAAGTCATCCGCAAAGCTGGTTAGATCACTCGATGCAAGGCACGGAAACTTTTCCACTGGCAGCTTGGGATTACGTCGCATTCGTGATTTATTTCCTCGTGCTCTGCGGCATCGGCTGGTGGACTGGACGTCAGGAAAAAACCAGCTCAGATGATTACTTTCTCGCGGGGCGATCGCTGCCCTGGTACGTCATCGGTAGTTCCTTCATTGCCTCGAACATCAGCACCGAACATTTCATCGGCATGATCGGCGCGGCCTTCATCTACGGGATCTGCGTCGCCATGGCCGAATGGGGGAATGTGCTCAGTTTTTCACTGCTGATCTGGTTCTTCATTCCCTTCCTGCTTGCTTCCAGAGTGTTTACAACGCCCGAATTCATGGAAAAGAGGTTCCATCCGGCCCTCCGATATTTCTTTGCCGTCGTCACGGTGATCAGCAACATTGTTGCCTTTCTGGCAGCCGTTCTTTACGGAGGGGGTTTGGCGCTGCAAAACCTGTTCGGATGGAACCTGTGGGTAGCGATCATAATCCTCGGCGGCGTAGCCGGTTCATGGGCGATCTACGGCGGGTTGAAATCGGTGGCCTGGACCGATTTCTTTACGGTGATCGTGATGATCGCGGGCGGGCTCATGGTGACGGTCCTGGGCTTGTACATGCTCTCAGGCGAAAGCCATTCGCTGATCGACGGCTGGAAGACCATGATCGAGCGGAATCAGGCCCACACCGGCATCTGGAAGCAGGTCGTCGAGGCGAATGCCCAGAATTTTTCCCACGTGGACGATTATGATCGCTTGTCCGTTCTTCAGCCGGTCACCCACGCAACCACTCCCTGGCCGAGTTTGTTTCTTGGCCTGTTTTCGGTGAGCATCTGGTACAACGTCATCAACCAATTCATGATCCAGCGGGTTCTTGGGGCCAGGAACCTGTATCACGCTCGCATGGGCATCGTCCTGGCCGGCTACATGAAGGTGATCATGCCGGCAATTGTTGTGATTCCCGGGCTGATCCTGTTCGCGCAGTATCCACAAGTCATGGAGCTTCCATGGGATGAGATTCGGCCCGAGGCGGACAAAGGCTATGTGCACATGTTGCAGACGCTGATCCCTGTTGGCCTCCGCGGGCTTTTCCTGGCGGCGCTTTTCGGTGCGATTCAATCCACTGTCAATTCGGTGCTGAATTCCACCGCAACCATCTTCACACTGGACCTTTTCAAGCCGTTGCTGAACCCTTCCGGCGGGGACAGGATCTTCGTTCGTGTGGGCATGATTTCTGCGGTGATCATTCTTGTCGTGTCAATCGTGTTGGCCGGGTTCATCAATCGCATCGGCGGGGGTCTGTTCATCTACATTCAATCGCTCTACGCGTTCTTTGCTCCCCCATTCGGGGCGGTCTTCTTGCTCGGCATCCTGTTTCGTCGCATCAACGGGTGGGGGGCTCTCGTCGCCGTCGTTTCCGGATTCACATTCGGAATCGCCGTGAAGTTGTATATCGAATATGCTCCCCATCACGTTCAGTGGCTGGAACCCTACGCCATGCAGGGCATTGTAAATTGGGGTTTTTGCGTCATCGTCTGTGTGGCCGTAAGTCTCATCACGCCGTCACCGAGGCCGGAACAGGTCACCGATCAACTCACCTTCAACTGGAGAGCCCTCAATATTCTCGGGGAATCTGCGGGACCCTGGTACGCCCGGGTGTTTTTCTGGTGGGCCATTTTCGCCGCATTGGTCATCGGACTGGTCGTGATCTTCTCAGGTTGGTTTTTCTGACGGTTGAACCACACGCTTGGCCTTCGTCGTGGCGGTGGCCTTCAGGCCGCCTTGCGTGGCTCGACCGCTTTACTTCGGCCCGAAGGCCATAGCCACGTCAGAAACCGACCTCTGGAGCTGGAGCCGGGCACCTTCCAGGCGGTCAATCAGATACTCGTCCACGAACAGCTCCAGCCGGGAGCCGATGTCCAGGGTCTCTGTGGTCTC
>Ga0310345_10000534_pt1 | contig 54103 bp, 61 predicted proteins | sample HC15DNA20500_MG_FD_204667 | JGI IMG/M metagenome (GOLD analysis project Ga0310345, IMG submission 204667) | Marine microbial communities from station ALOHA, North Pacific Subtropical Gyre - HC15-DNA-20-500_MG | ecosystem: Environmental > Aquatic > Marine > Oceanic | place: Pacific Ocean: North...
CTGCGGGTGGGGTGTAACGCCCCTGCCATGTGGTCGGCGTCATGTGGGGTAATCAGTGCTGCGCAGGCTGTCCTGCGTACGAAAATGTTTCCGAGACGGGCCGGGAGTGAGACATCCGAACGGCCGACACCCTTCGCAAGGGCGCGTCCATGGCGGTCGCTCTACAGCCACGCCGAAAGGCTGGCATTACCTATAGCGTCCACCACGGACGCGCCCGGCCCTGTCACTTCAGGGCAAGACTAAAGCGCACCGCCAGCGGGAAACCGTGTGGCGATAGTGGTGTTTGGGGGGACTATTCCACCTCTCCCGAGGGAGAAGGGAGAAGCACAGCCCTGAGCGCGCCAGCGCCGATACGGGAGCAAACCCAAAACACCCCACTTGCCACCCGATCCGCCCGCCATAAAATGGCGCCAGCAAAGAGGGAGGGGACACCGCCATGCTGAAGACCACCATGACCGCCGCCGCGGTTGCCGCCATTGCGATGGCCGCTGCGCCAGCCGCCCATGCCGGGCCGGACGAGTATATGGGCGAGATCATCACCGTGGCCTTCGACTTCTGCCCGTCCAATACGCTCGAAGCCGACGGCCGCCTCCTTTCCATAAGGGAAAATGCCGCGCTCTTCTCCTTGCTGGGCACCCACTATGGCGGCGATGGAAACAGGACGTTCGCCTTGCCGGACCTTCGGGCCGAGACCGATTATGAAGCCGCGGACGTGGCGCACGGCGACCGGCTGAAACACTGAATCGTCGTGCAGGGCATCTACCCCTCGCGCGGCTAGACGATCAGGCGGCAACGTCCGGAACGGGCAGGCGGACCTTTTCGCCCATGATGCCATTGGCGCGGATCGCCCGGGCGCATTCGAAACTGCCCGCCCGGAAGGCGCGGCAGGCTTCGGGCCGGTCCTCATAGACTTGGCAGGCCGCCTTGCCGTTTGACAGGTCCAGATGGACGCAATGGCCGCAAGCAAAGTTCACATAGCTCTCGCCATTCTCATGGATGAGGCTTTCCGGCGGCAGCGCGCGCGAGGCGTCATAGGAGAGAAGTTTCAGATAGCGCGGGTTGCGGCTGAAGCAGCACGCCCCGCAGGACACACAGTCAAACGCCTTGTCGGACATTGATTGTCAAAGGACCCACCGCGCGAAATGCGGCCTTCCGCACCGGCCCGCGGCGGCAGGTGATTACGCCGCGGGCCTTGTTCCGGCAAGCGGTTTCTTGTCAGCGCAGGGCCGCTTCGACATCGGCGATATCGCCATCGCCCTGAACGGGCTCGACCCCGGTCAGCTTCGCCAGAAGCGGATAGACCGAGGTGTTGTCGAACGTGCCAAGATCGGTGCCGGGCTCGATGTCCGGGCCGTTCGCGATGAACAGCGCCGCCATGTTTGCATCGGCCGGATCATAGCCATGGTCGCCGCCCGCGCCGCGCCAGGCCGGCATCTCGGCACTCTCATAGCGCCAGCCGTTCTCGGCAAGGCAGATGATGGCCGGCACGCGGGGATTGGCGCCATAGGCGAAGCGTTCCGGCAGGTTTTCCTTCGCCCAGCATTCGCCATGCGGATGCGTGCCGATCAGCGCCGCGCGGACCTCTGCCTCATGGCCGGGCAGGGGGGAGAGGCCGGCAAATGTACCGGTCCAGACCGTGTGCACTTTCTCCGGCGCAATCATGACGTCGAGCGACATGATTTGCTCGTCGCTGATCGGCGCCATGCCATGGTCTGACACAAGGACGAGATTGGTGCTTTCCCGCAGACCGCGCGCCTCAAGTCCGGCGATGAAGCGGCCAAGCGCGGCATCGACCTGCGCCAGCGCCGAGGCGGTCTTCGGGCTCTGCGGACCATAAAGATGGCCGGCCGTGTCGACCGTGTCGAAATAGAGGGTGGCAAATTGCGGGCGTTCGGCTTCGGGCGCATCGAGCCAGGAGAGCAGCATGTCGACGCGGCCGAAATCGGTCAGCTTCTGGTCGAAGGGCGCAAAGGTCGAGGGGCGGGTGCCGTGGATCTCAAAGTCAGAGCCCGGCCAGAACATGGTCGCGCTGCGGATGCCCTGCTGCTCGGCGCTGACCCAGATCGGCGTGGCTTCCTCCCACCAGATCGGGTCGGAGGTCACGGAGGGGTCGGACAGGGTAAACACATCGCCCGGCCGGCGTGCATCCTCCATCGTATTGTTGACGATGCCGTTATGGTCCGGCGTCAGGCCGGTGACGAGCGTATAGTGATTGGGAAAGGTCTTGGACGGGAAGGAAGGCTGAAGGGCGCCGCGCACGCCGGTCGCGGCCAGCTGGTTGAGCACCGGCGTTTCGCCGCGCGTGAGATAGTCGGGCCGGAATCCGTCAATCGAGACGAGCACGGTGAGCGGGGCCGGGGAGGCGGTGTCAGCTGGCGGTGCTGCCACCTGAATTGGAGCCGGGGCAGTGGAAGCGGGAGCGGCGGTGCAGGCTGCAAGGGCGAGGACTGCAAGGCCAGAGATCACGGAAAGGGTCGAGCGCATATTTTCTGCTACTCCAAAAATGTGACCGCCGCACGAAGCCAAAGCGGCGCAGGTGCCACAAGCCCGTCATGTGCGGCCCGCCCCATCTGAGCCCTCACAGGTCGCATAATCTTCACAATGGCGCGCTAGGCGACTAATCCACGTCTGAAGGAGCTGCCCTCATGTCCCGTTTCGCCCTGGCCGCGCTCGGCCTTGCTATCCTTCTTCCCGCCGGCGCAGCTCTTGCCGAGCCGGAGCCCAAAGCGCCCGTCTATGAGACGATCAGCGTCCACGGCGCCGAGATGGACTCCCTTGAAGGCTGGACGTTGGAGCCAAAGCCCTGGTCCCACAATCGCATCGTTTTGCGCACGGGCGGCTACAGTTCAGCAAGTGTGCAGACCGTCAAAATGCCCGAACTTGATGCGCTGACCCGTGCCGTAGACCTCGAAATGGCGATCGGCATTGCCCTTGGCGCCGAGGGTGTCCGCAATGTCAGCCTCTCCAGGCAGCGTGAGATAACCGGCGAGGCGGCCGACGTTTTCCGCGACGTCCTTGATGCGCCCGGCGGCCGGTTCTTTGCCTGGATTGCCACAGGCGAGCGCGCGGACAGCCAGATGAAGGCGGCTGGCTTCAGCATTATTACCGCGCAAGGGGACAGTCCTGGAACGGGCATCGACTATTTCTTCGCGACGACGGAGGAATATGAGCATCTCGGCGGTGCGATTGTGCCGATGGCCCGCTATTTCGAAATTGGCTTTTCAGAGCCGGACCCGGACGTGCTCGCCTATGGACGTCAGAGCGATGAGAAGGCCGTTGCCGTACTGGCCGAACAGTTCGAGGCTTTCATGCTGGGGATCGCGATGACGCAGGCTCAGATGGGCCTGCTTGACCAGACCAGCCTCTCTATCCTGCAAGGCCTGGGGCAGGTCGTCCCATACGGGCTGCAGGATCCGATGTGGGACTGGTAGGTGCCAGACGGGGGAGTGGGAGAACGGATAAAACACGACCCCATGCAGGCCCTCCGGCGTCCGTCTCTTGACGCGGCCCACCCGCTCGCCCACTTGGCAGTCCTCATGGCTCCCAAGGATTATCCCCAGACGCCCGACGGGCGGTATTTCGTTGCCAGCGGCAAGCTCTGGCGCTGCTCCGATCCGCGCCTGACCCCGGCGGGCCGCAAGGCACTCACCTCGAATTTGATGGCTGCGCGCCGCAAGGTGAAAGAGGTGCAGAACAATGAAGCAAAGCTCCGCGCGGCCCGCCGTCAGGTGAATGCCGCCAAGGAAGCGCTGGGCGAGCGCGGGCCGGTCTGGTGGGATGATGGCGCCCCGGATGAGACGATGACCGCGCCGCAGGACAGCTCCTATGCCGGCTGGTGGGCGAGCCTCTCCGATGAGGAGCGCAAGAAGGGCTATGCCGGGCCGAAGAAAAAGGGCTGAGCGGCCCTAGCCCTCGCACGCCTCATAGCGCATGGCGATGAAGGCGACCGGGTCATTATTGGAATAGTTGAGCGCGTAATAAGGCTCTGAGCGCGCCGAACAGAGACCGAGCTGATCGGCCTGTTTCTGCAGGGATTTGAGGCTGGCTTCGGCTTCCTCGTCCTCCAGATTGACCAGGTAGACCACAGGATAGGCCGACATGTCGTCCGGAAGGTCTGTCGGCGTTTCCGGGGGATGGAGGTTCTGCGTGCCGAGAGTCAGCACATAGGAGGGTTCGGCATAGCCAAGCGCCAGCACGCGGTCCGGACCTTGCCGCTCGCCGCAATCGGTGCGCGGGATGCCGCAGACATCGGCGAGGGCGAGCTTTGCGGTCTCGGTCGCCTGGATCCAGGTCTGTGAGGGCAGGACAAAGATACGTGCCTGCCAGCCGAGCAGCAGCGCGGCCAGCACGCCGCCGGTGACGGCAATCCCGACCCGGCGGAAGACCATCGCACCAGCAGCCAGAAGCACAAGCAGGGCACCCGGCACCCAGAGCCAGAGCGGAAAGTCGCGCGCCCCGCCCCACTGGGCCATCACATCGGCCTCACTGGCTGTGCGGAAATCGCCAATCTTGTCGGCCTGCAGGAGATCGACCGCCCAGGGGGAGGTGAACAGAACAAGGGCCACACCGCCAATCAGGAAGAGGATCGTCGAGAGATAGCGCGAAACTGGCGCGCGGGCGTCTTCCATCAGCTTGACCGCCGCCCAGCCGCAGAGAAGACCGAAGGCTGGGTAGGCCGGCAGGATATAGTGGCTGAGCTTGGTCAGCAGCAGTTCGAAGAATATCCATGTCGTCAGCGCCCAGGCGACGAGGAATTTCAGCGCGTCGCGGTCCACATCGCCAAGCGATTCCAGTGTGCGGTGACGTAGATATCGCCAGCAGAGCACCACAGCCGGGACCATCAGCAATATACCGGGGAAGAACCAGGCCGGCAGATGCAGAAGGTGATAGCCGGGCAGTCCGCCATGGCCTTCAGAGGCTGAAACCAGCTTGTCCTTCAGATCCTTGCCGACCGCGCCTTCGACATATGTCCCATGGGTGGCAATCTGGATGAGGATCAGCCAGGGCAGCACCATGAGCACGCTGATCAGCGGGCCGGGCCACCAGGCGAGCGACTTCATCCACTGATAATCGCGCCGGTCCCACAGCCAGAGAATGAGGATCGCCATGCCCGCAACAAGCGAAATGACAGGCCCCTTGATGAGGAAGCCCGCGCCATGAATGATCCAGAAGGCGAGCGCGAGACGCTTGTCATTGTCCTTGCGCAGATAGAGGCGCACCAGGCAGCCCATGGCCAGCGTGATGAGGAAGACCAGCACGCCATCGGTCTTGGAGATGTGAGCCTCAGAGGTCAGGAGGAGACTGGAGCCGAAAAGTGCCGAGCCGATAAAGGCCGCCCGCCGCCCGATGGCGGGTATGCCAAGCCAGAAACAGGCAAGAACGGCAAGGCCGGCCCCAATCCAGCTCGGCACGCGATAGGTCCAGATGTCGAGATGCTCGCCCTCGCCGAAGGCGGCGGTTGACCCTGCCTGCAGCCAGTGAATGCCGGCGGGCTTCTTGTTGCGGAACTCATCCTGATAGCGGATGGCGATATAGTCGCCGGTCTCCAGATACTGTTTCGAGGCCTGCGCGAAACGGCTTTCGTCCCGGTCCAGTGCCGGCAGGTTGAACACGCCGGGCGCGGCTGCCGTCATGGTCAGCGCGAAAAGGATGATCCAGGCTTTCCAGCCGGTTGCGAGACGGTCGATCCAGGTCATTAAACGTGCTTGTAGCGCCAATCGGTTGGGCATGAAACGTCGAAGTGCTGCGCACGCGTTCGCGGGGTTTGCTTCCGCCTCGGCGCGGTCTAGGGTCGGCGCTTCGGTTGAGAAGAGGGGTCACCATGAAAGCCTGGTTCAGAATGGATCTGTGGAAGCGCGTGATGATCGGGCTTGTGCTCGGCACGCTGATCGGACTCTGCTTCCGTTACGGGCTCTCAGAGGAAGGCGCCTCGCAGGCAGCTTCCTATTTCAAACCGTTCGGCGACCTCTTCCTGAACCTGATCCGGATGCTGGTGGTCCCGCTTATCTTCCTGACCCTTGTTTCTGGCGTCCTCGCCATGGGCGACCCGAAAAAGCTCGGCAGTCTCGGCGGGAGGGCCATCGGCATCTACATGGTGACCACTTTCGTCGCCGTCACCATTGGCCTCATCATCGGGACCATCCTGCAACCCGGCGCAGGTTTCGACGTCGGCGCAGTTAGCCAGGACCAGATCGAGGCAACGCGCGCCCAGCTGGAAAGTGGCGGGGCGATGGAAACAGTCGGCGTGTTCGAACAGATCATGCGAACGGTCCTCGCCATTGTGCCGACAAACATCGTCGAGGCCATGGTGAATGGCGATGTCCTGCCGATCATCTTCTTCGCGATCATGTTCGGCATCGGTATCCTTCTGGCCGGTGAAGCCGGCAAGCCCATCGCAGATGTCTTCAATTCCGGCGCTGAAGCCATCTTGAAGCTGACCCTGATCGTCATGGAAGTCGCCCCGTTTGGCGTGCTGGCGCTGATGGCCTGGGTGATGGCCGAATATGGTCTCGATGTCGTGGTCGCGCTCGGCATGATGACGCTGTCGGTCTATCTCGCCTGCGTCCTTCACATACTGATCACGCATGGCACCTTGCTGAAGGTCGTGGCCCGGCTGCCGCTTCTGCCTTTCTTCCGTGGGGTGACCGATGCGCAGATGGTCGCTTACTCGACCTCATCCTCCAGCGCGACACTGCCTGTCACGATCAGCGTGGCGGAGAACAATCTCGGGGTCAGCAAGCCGGTCGCATCCTCGGTGCTGCCGCTTGGCGCGACGATCAATATGGACGGCACAGCGCTCTATCAGGGCCTGATTGCGTTATTCGCCGCGCAGGCGCTCGGCATCGACGTCCACATCGGCATGTATTTCACCGTTGCGATCATGGCGACGCTGGTTTCCATCGGGACCGCTGGCATCCCATCGGTCAGCCTGTTCCTTGCGACCACCACGCTCAGTGTGATCGGGGCGACGCCGGACCAGATGCTTCTCATCCTTGCGCCGCTCTTCGCGTTTGATCGGCTGCTCGACATGATGCGAACGCTGACCAACATCACCGGCGACCTGGCGGTCTCGACCGTGGTTGCAAAGTGGGAAGGCGAGTTCGACGAGCGCGTCTATATGGCTGAGGATAATACTACCGCCGATATCGACCGCACGATGCTGAAATAGGGCTCAGAGGTTCGCCAGCTCCTTGCGGACAGGCGCGGCCCGGTTGGGCGCGCTCTGTGAGAGAACGCGGCGGACCACGTCGCCGATCAGCTTGGCATCCCGCTCGCGGGAGCTGCCGGCGCGCCAGGCAATGCCGATCTGGCGCCCGATCACCGGCGTCTCGAAGGGGCGGATCGTGACATCGGCGCCAGCGGCCACACCAGCCTCAGAGGCGATGCGCGGCAGAAGCGAGACACCCAGCCCGCCAGCCACCATCTGCACCAGTGTCGCAAGCGATGTCGCCCCGATATCGGAGCCGCCGCGCGCCGCGTCGAGCGAGCAGAGCGAAACGGCATGGTCGCGCAGACAGTGGCCGTCCTCCAGAAGCAGAAGATCCTCGCCCGCAAGATCCTCAGGCCGGATTGTCCTGGCCATCGAAAGCGGATGATCCCTCGGGCCGACGAACAGGAATTCGTCGTCGCCCAGCAATTCTGTCTCGATGCCGGGCGTGTTCCAGGGCAGGGCGATCAGGGCGGCATCGAGCTGGCGGCTGCGAAGCCCGTCCAGCAGCCTGTCGGTCTGGTCCTCTCGCAGATAGAGCTTCAGCTCCGGATGCGCGCTGCGCAGGTCGGCAACCGTGCGCGGCAGGAGGTAAGGTGCCAGCGTCGGGATCGCACCGAGATGGAACGGGCCGGATAGGGGAGCGCCTGCCTGCTGGGCGCTGGCAACAAGATCGGCCGCGCCTGAGAGGATGGCGCGCGCCCGCTGGACCGCTTCTTCCCCAGCCAGGGTGAGAGAGGCGCCGCGTGCCTCCCGCTCGACAAGCTGCACACCCAGCAGCGCCTCGATTTCCTTGATCGCCGAGGACAGTGTCGGCTGCGTCACATTACACGCATCGGCAGCCCGGGAGAAGGAGCGTTCATCGGCCAGGGCGCACAAAAACTGGAGCTGTCGAAGCGTCGGTAGATGCATAGGGCTGCTCTATATCAACTATCGTATTTATCAATTTGTTTATGGGTCATTTAACATGCAAACCGGCAATACGACACGGGCTAACCGTGCATATATGCATATCAACTATTCCTGAAAGGATCTCCCAGATGCTTGGTATTGGCGCACAACTTCCAGACTTCAAAGTCGTCGGCGTAAAGCCGAAATTCATGAAGCATGAGCAGAACGGCGAAAGCGCGTTTGAAGAGCTCACGCGCGACAGCTTCCACGGCAAGTGGAAGGTCATCTTCTTCTACCCTAAGGATTTTACCTTCGTCTGCCCGACCGAGATTGCCGAGTTTGGCCGTCTCGCCGAAGAGTTCGAGGACCGCGACTGCGTCGTTCTCGGCGGTTCGACCGACAATGAATTCGTCAAGCTCGCCTGGCGCCGCGACCACCCGGATCTGAACGAACTGCCGATCTGGCAGTTCGCAGATACCAATGGCTCGCTCGTCGATGGCCTTGGCGTGCGCAATGAGGAAGAAGGCGTCGCCTATCGCGCGACCTTCCTCGTCGACCCGCACAATGTCATCCAGCACGTCTATGTGAACAACCTCAATGTCGGCCGTAATCCGCAGGACACGCTGCGCGTGCTCGACGGTCTGCAGACCGATGAGCTTTGCCCGTGCAACCGTGAGGTTGGCGGCGAAGTGCTGAACGTCGCAGCCGAGTAAAGACCCAGACGGCCCGGCCATATTGCCGCCGGGCCATTTCCCTGACAGCCCTGTACGGCGCGGTGCGAGCCACCCGCTCGTACAGGGCTTCTCAATGACAGAAACAGAGAGTTTCCAGATGACGATCGACACCCTCAAATCGGCCCTTCCGTCCTATGCAAAGGATCTGAAGCTCAATATCGGTTCGCTCGCCAATGAGACGATCCTGAACGACCAGCAGAAATATGGCTGCATGCTCGCCTGCGCCTATGCCATCGGGACCGCCGACATCGTTTCGGCCATGAAGGCAGAAGGCGAAGCCCACCTGTCTGAAGAGGCGGCCAACGCAGCCAAGGCGGCGGCGGCGATCATGGGCATGAACAATGTCTATTACCGCTCCGTCCACCTTCTGAAGAACGAGACCTATGGCACGCTGCCGGCGCGCCTGCGGATGAACGTCATCGGCTCGCCCGGTATCGAAAAGGCGGACTTCGAGCTGTTCTCCATGGCGGTTTCGGCGGTCAATGGCTGCGGCATGTGCCTCGATGCCCATGAGGCAGAGCTGCGCAAGGCCGGTTTCACCTCAGAGCAGATCCAGGCCTCTATCCGTATCGCCGCGGTGGTGAATGCGGTGGCCCGCGTGCTCGAGGCGGAGAAAGCGGCCGGTTGAGGCCAGACATGTCGTAAAGGCGGGCGGGCGAATTTGCCTGCCTGTCCTTGCGTCTTTCATGTATTATGCGCCGTCCGGCCGCTATGGCCGTGGAGGTAGGCGCTTATGAACCTTGATGCCCCGGGTCTGGAAACTTCTCTGATCCGGCTGGAGCCGCTGGCCGAGCGCCACCGCGCGGACCTCCTCTCCCGCGGGGTTGGCGACGAGCTTTGGCGGCTGATGCCGACCATACCGGCTGGCAACACGTTGGCCGCCTATTTCGACCATATCCTGCGGATGCCAGCGCTTGGCACAGGACAGGGCTATGCCGTCATCCTGCGCGAGACGGGGGCCTTTATCGGCTTTGCCGTCTTCCTTGCGCCCAACAAGCCGCACCGGCGCCTGCGCATTGGCTATACCTGGCTCGACAAACCCTGGAGAGGCGGGACGACCAGCAGCCATATCCATTACCTTCTGCTTCGCCGCGCAATTGAGTGGCGCGCGCGCCGGGTCGAATGGATGATGTCGACGCGCAGCGAACGGGGCGTCGCCCTGCTGGAACGCTGGGGGGTCCAGCGTGAGGGCGTATTGCGGCAGTATTCGCGCATGGCCGATGGCAGCTGGGCCGACGTGATTGTCTTCTCCGTGGTCGGCGATGAGCTTGCCGAAATGGTTGCCCGGCTGGAGAAGGAGCTTGCCGAAGACGGGTGAGCCGCCTCCGGGCCTTGATTTAAAGGGCTGCCCGTGCTTTAGGCACCCCAAATTCCGCGCAAAATGAAAAAGCGCGCTTTTCCGGGGCTCAGAACCCGGCGAAGCCCCCGCCCGGCGAATGTTCGCTCAGCGGGGTCGCAACGCTTTGCGCATAATGATGGAGCGCTTACCTGTAGCGAGACAGGCAAGCAGGGAGTAACGCGATGTTTGACGCGCTGACAGACCGCCTAGGCGGTATATTTGACGGGCTGACCGGCCGGGGTGCGCTGTCCGAGAAGGACGTGACCGCCGCGCTGCGGGAAATCCGCGTCGCGCTGCTTGAGGCCGACGTCGCCCTCCCGGTGGTCAAGGACTTCATTTCCAGGGTGAAGGAACGCGCGGTTGGCGAGGAAGTCATCCGCTCGGTCAAACCTGGCCAGCAAGTCGTCAAGATCGTCCATGACGGCCTCGTTGAAATGCTGGGCGGCGAAGATGCAGAAACCCGCCTTCGCGTCGATAATCCGCCTTCTGTCGTCATGATGGCTGGGCTTCAGGGCTCGGGTAAGACGACGACGACCGCCAAGATCGCCAAACGCCTGGCTGAGCGCGACAAGAAGAAAGTCCTGCTCGCCTCGCTCGACGTGCGCCGTCCGGCGGCCATGGAGCAGCTTGCCGTTCTGGCGGGCCAGTGCGGCCCGAACGTGACCTCGCTTCCTATCGTTGAAGGCCAGATGCCGGCAGAGATTGCCCGGCGCGCGCTTCAGGCGGCCAAGCTTGGCGGCCATGATGTGGTCTTCCTCGATACGGCTGGCCGGACCTCCATCGATGAACAGATGATGGCTGAGGCTGCTGAGATCGCAAAGATCGCGCAGCCGAAAGAGACCCTCCTCGTTGCCGACGCCCTAACCGGTCAGGACGCGGTGGAAACCGCCCGCCGCTTCCATGAGCGTCTGCCGCTTTCCGGCCTCGTCCTCACCCGTATGGACGGTGATGGCCGCGGCGGCGCCGCGCTTTCCATGCGCGCCGTCACGGGCCTTCCGATCAAATTCCTCGGCACGGGCGAAAAGCTCGACGGTCTTGATGCCTTCGATGCGAAACGCGTGGCCGGCCGTATCCTCGGTCAGGGCGACATTGTCTCCCTGGTGGAGCGCGCCGGCGACCAGCTCGATCAGGAAAAGGCCGAGCGCATGGCCAAACGCATGCGCAAGGGGGAGTTTGACCTCAACGACCTTTCCGAACAGCTCAAGCAGATGCAGAAAATGGGCGGTCTTGGCGGCATCATGGGCATGCTGCCGGGTGCCAAGAAGGCCAAACAGGCCATGGCTGCGGCCAATATGGATGACAGCGTTATCAAGCGCCAGGAGGCGATCATCTCCTCCATGACGAAGAAAGAGCGTGAAAAACCCGCCCTCCTCAATGCCTCCCGCCGCAAGCGCGTGGCCGCCGGTGCCGGTGTCGAAGTGTCCGATGTCAACAAGGTGCTGAAGATGCACCGTCAGATGGCCGACATGATGAAGAAGATGTCGAAAGGCGGCATGAAGGGCATGATGAATGCCCTCGGCGGCGCAGGCGTCAGCCCCAAGGACATCGCCAAGATGGGCCAGGGCGCGGGCATGCCTGGCGGCCTTCCGGGCCTCGGCGGCGGCCAGCTGCCACCCGGCATGGGCGGGGGTAAGAAGAAGTGACCGCCCCGCTCGAAGACCTCGAACGCCTGCGCGCCAGCATCGACAATATGGATGCGATCCTGCTCCACACGCTGGCGGAGCGTTTCAAGCTGACCCAGCAGGTCGGCGTGCTGAAGGCGCAGAATGACATGCCGCCGGCCGACAAGGCCCGCGAGGCGCGCCAGATCGAGCGGCTGAAACGCCTCTCGGAAGATAGCGGCCTCGACCCGGCCTTTGCCGAGAAATTCCTCAATTTCATCGTGGCCGAAGTCATTCGCCACCACGAGAAAATCCGGGGAGGTCAGTCATGATCTTCTCGACCGAATACGCCCAAGTCTTGCCCCTTACGGGCAAGGCGAAGGCGCAGCGGCGTCTGGCCCCGGCCAGACACTAGTCCGCGAGCACTAAATCCAGAAGACGCCATAAGACACTTAAGGAGATACACCATGGCTCTCAAAATTCGCCTCGCACGCGGCGGTTCTAAAAAGCGGCCCTTTTACCGGGTCGTTGTTGCCGATGCGCGCGCCCCGCGTGACGGCCGCTATATCGATAAGATCGGTACCTACAATCCGCGCCTTCCAAAGGACTCCGAAGAGCGCGTGAACATCGACGCCGAGAAAGCTGCTGAATGGATCCGCAAGGGTGCCCAGCCGACCGACCGCGTCGCCCGCTTCCTGAGCAACCTCGAAGTCGAAGGCAAGAAAGTCTACGAGTGGACGCACGGCAACAACCCGAACAAGGGCGAGCCGGGCACCAAGGCAAAAGAGCGCCTTGAAGAGAAGGCCGAGAAGGAAGCTGCCCGCAAGGAAGCTGAAGAAGAAGCAAAGCGTGCGGCTGAAGAAGCCAAGAACGCCCCTGTTGAAGAAGAAGCCCCTGCAGAAGCCGAAGCTGAAGAAGTTCCGGCCGAAGAGGCTGCTGAAGAAGAGAAAACCAGCTAGGCCTTACGCCAGCGAGTTATTCAGGCCGGGCAGAAATGCCCGGCCTTTTTTTGTTCGTTGGCTCCAGCGTCGGCGCTGCTTGGCTTCATCCTTCGACAGGCTCAGGATGAGGTATTTCTTTGCTGACGGTTTCGCGACAGAGCTGGCAATGCATCATAGTCGCCGCGGATGAGGGCGTCTTTCTTGGCCCTCGACCACCCCTTGATCTGGCGTTCGAACGCAACGGCGTCGATTATGGATTCGGAGGCGGCGCACCAGGCGAGCTCTACCGGCAGATATCTGCCAGTATAGCTATCCGCGAACTTGCGGGTGTTGTGTTCATAGACGCGCACAGTCACGTCGGCGCCGCGATACGTGCCGGTGTAATATGCCCCGTTCGAACACCGGAGCATATAAATCCAGATCGCCGGACCGGCATCCCGCATGCCTATCTCCCCCCTTCCCGACCTCATCCTGAGCCTGTCGAAGGATGAAGCGACAGGCGGGGCCGCTGGAAACCACGCACCCGCCCTCGGCCCGGCTTATTACATCTGCATCGTCCAGCCTTCGACGCCCATGGCGGCCTGGCGGACGGCTTCGGACATGGTCGGGTGGGCGTGGCAGGTGCGGGCGAGGTCTTCGGATGCCGCGCCGAATTCCATGGCGACGCAGACCTCATGGATCATCTCACCGACGCCGACGCCCATCATGTGCGCGCCGAGGATGCGGTCGGTCTTGGCATCGGCAAGGATTTTCACAAAGCCGGTCGTCTCATGATTGGTCCGCGCGCGGGAATTGGCCTGGAAGGGGAATTTGCCCTTCTTGTACTCGATGCCGGCCTCTTTCAGCTGGGCTTCGGTCTTGCCGACCCAGGCGATCTCCGGGTTCGTGTAGACCACGCTCGGCACCATGTCATAATCGACATGGCCCGCCTTGCCAGCGATCAGCTCGGCGACGGCGGCGCCGTCATCCTCTGCCTTGTGGGCCAGCATCGGCCCGTGAATGCAGTCACCGATTGCCCAGACACCGTCGGCAACCTTGAAGTGATCGGTGGTCTCGATAACGCCGCGCTTGTCGGTCTTGCCGCCAACCGCTTCGAGGCCCAGCCCTTCGGTATAGGGGCGGCGGCCCACAGCGACGATGATGGCATTGGCTTCGAGGGTTTCCTCGTCACCGCCTTTTGCAGGCTCCATGAAAAGCTTGACCTTGTCGTCCATCCGCTCAACGCCAGTGACCTTCTGGCCAAGGCGGAACTCAAGGCCCTGTTTCTTGAAGACGCGCTGGGCTTCCTTGGCGATCTCATCGTCTGCGCCCGGCATGACGCGGTCGAGATATTCGACCACGGTCACATCGGCGCCAAGACGGGACCAGACCGAGCCGAGCTCCAGCCCGATAATCCCGGCGCCGATAACGATCAGCTTTTCGGGAATTTCCTTGAGCGCGATGGCCCCGGTATTGGTCACAACGCGCTTTTCGTCGATCTCGATATTCGGCAGGGTGGACGGCTCAGACCCCGTCGCGATCACGATATTCTTCGCATTCAGCGTCTTCTGCTTGCCGTCCTCGCCATCGACCTCGACGACGCCCTTGTCCTTGATGCGGCCAAAGCCTTTGACGTAATCGACCTTGTTCTTCTTCATCAGGAATTCGATGCCCTGGGTCAGGCCCTTCACGGCATCTTCCTTCTGGCTCATCATCTGCGGCAGGTCGACCTCGACCCCGCCGGTCTTGATGCCGAGCCCTTCGAAATCATTCTTGGCCGCCGCGAACAGTTCAGACGCGTGCAGCAGCGCCTTGGAGGGGATGCAGCCGACATTGAGGCAGGTGCCGCCGAGCACGCCGCGCTTGTCGATGATGGCGGTCTTCAGGCCAAGCTGGCCGCAACGGATCGCGCAATTGTAGCCGCCGGGGCCGCCGCCGATAATCACTACATCGTAAGTGTCTGACATGGGATTTTTGCCTGTAAGTCTGAACAAGGATTGCTTGCCCGCGAACCTAAGCACTGACGGGGCGAAATCAATGCGGGCAAGGCGCAAGGCTCATTTGCGCGGAGAGAAGGTCAGCACACCGCAGATCACCAGGAGAAAGGGCGCCAGGATCGCCTCGTCGCGCCAGACTGTATAATCGGCGCCAAGCGCGACCATCGCCCCGGTCATCAGGGCAAAGACCAGGGCGCCGGCAGAAAACACCCAGACGGCCCCGCGGATGGCGGCCAGCGCCAGACCCCCGCCAATAATGAGCAGGGCCGTTGAAATGACGCGCAGCAAGGCGACGGGCGGGTTGAGAAGTTCGGTCGCAAGGTCACTGCCGAGCGAGATCTGGCGCATGATGGGGGTAATGGTCTCCCACAGCATCCAGGCGGCCACACAGGCACCGACCAGTCCGGCAAGTCGTCTGACCCGCATGCTTTTCTCCCCGCCGCCGACTCTCGTCTGCGTCATATCGGATGCAGGTCGATGCGCCAAGCGGGAGAGGCCGGATTGCGCCGATGAGATGCCTTGCCCCTAGAGGCGGCCCTGCCGGGCCAGCATCCGGCGCCCGTCAGCGGCAAACTGGGCACGCTGGCGCGCAATGGCGGCCGGCACCGGGCCTCTGCGGCGGCGCACCGGCTGCGGTGCGTCCGGCTCAGGCTGCGCGGCGCGGTGGGCAAGCAGCTGCTGGAACTGTTCGCGGCTGAGATGGACACCGTCCTCACCGGCCTCAACGGGCCCGTTTGAGGCCGGCCGCTCGCCGGCCAGCAGGAAGACGGCCGTGCCCAGCATGGCGAGGATAAGCGCGCCCCCCGCGAGGATCCCCTGCGGCCCACTTGGATCCATCCACCAGCCATCCTTGAACGAGACCATGAAAAGCGCAGGCGATGCAGATGCACATCCCATCAGATACCAGGCGAGCCCGCCTTTCTTGCGCGACACCGTAGCCGCAGACGCATAGAAGCAGAGCGAGGCGAGGAAATAGGGCGCGCCATAGGCAAAGCCGAGCTCGCGCCAGTTCACCAGTTCAAGCCCAAGCGAAGGGTCTGGATGGAAAAAGAGCGTCACCACCATCATCATGCTCGGCCACCGGATCGCCGTCAGGCAGGCGAAAGCGAAGAAGATCGCGACGAGGGCAATGAGAAAGGCGATAAGGCGGCGTGACATAGGACCTGTATAACCTGGCCGCGATTGATGCGGCGTGAATGGTAACTTTCAATTTCACCCGGTCTGGAAAGGTCTCGTTCACGATTTGGCGAAGGGTGCTGGCCACAGCGGCGGGCCGCGCCATATTGCCGGTCATGACCGAAGAGACTTCATTTCCCCGCAAGACCGTTTTCGCGCTGACAGCAGCGGGCGCTATCCCATTTGTCGCGCTCGTCATTGCCATGGCCCTGCTGGAGGCGCCGACCAATTCGACCGCCGCCCTCTGGCTGCAGACCTATGCCGCAGTGATCCTCTCCTTTCTGGGCGGTATCCGCTGGGGTCTGGCGTTCGGCCGGCCGGGGGGATCGACCGCGACATTCGCGCTTTCGGTCTGCCCGGCGCTCGCCGGCTGGGCCATCCTGCCGCCCGCGATCATTCTCGTGCCCAGCCCGAACTGGTTCCTCGCCTATGCCGGTCTGTTCGCGCTCCAGCTCATCTGGGACCTCCGCTCGCCCGGCGTGCCCGCCGGCTTCAAGCCGCTGCGCTTCGGTGTCAGCCTTGTCGTGATCGGCGCGCTGGCCGGCGCGTGGGCGGTCCAGACCTGGCTTTTCTAGGCGAGGTCGCTCTCGCCCATGCTCTGCGGGAAGGCGATGGCGGCCGCGATAAAGCTCATCACCGCAAGCGCCAGTGAGACAAGCGCGTTCCACCCCGCCATGGAGAGGCCCATCATCCGCCATGCTGCGTCCGTGCAGGACACGGTCGCCGTCCGCTCATCCAGCCCGTCGAGGCTGAGCCCCATCACGTCGACCGCTTCGGCTGAACAGCCGCTCGGCGCGGGCCACCACTTCCACTCCACACCGGCATGATAGGCCGCGACCACGGCGCCGGTCATGAAGACCAGGCCCAGCATCACATTGAAGGCGACCATAAAGCGCCGGTTGTTGCGGATGTTCCAGAGGATCAGCCCGGTCACCGCCATGGCGGCAGCGGCCCAGTAGACTTCACGCTGGCGAAGGCAGAGCTCGCAGGGCAGGAGAAAGGCAAACCGCTCAAAGGCATGCGCCGTTGCCAGCATCGCCAGCGACACGCCAAGTGCGATAAGAGGCCAGCGCCAGGTTCGCAGGAGAGGTGACATTGCCGCGGCCATGGTCAGCACCATTCACAATAGGAAATCTCGGACTGCAGGGACAATGAAGCGGGGGCGGGTGGCACGCAATGCGACAACGCGCGCAGGCTGCAGAAGCCCCGCGTCTACCCGCTTACCGTGCGTACGCCGAGGGCGACGAGGGCAATCAGCGTTGCGATCCACGCCGTCCCGATGACGGACCCCAGAATGACCAGAATGCCGTCCCGCGCCATCAGGCCGAAGGCGACAATGGCAACACCGATCCCCGGCACGGTATTGGTCGAGGGCAGCGGCACCAGGATCGAGGCGCAGAAGAAGACCATGAACAGACCGATCACCCGTTCACCCACCGGCGCCATGAGGAAAGTCAGGCGCGGCCGCGCGATCTTTTCCAGCCAGCCAAACCATTTGCGTCCGCCTTTGGCGGTGCGGGTGAGGCCTTTCCTGTCGATCTTCCGGCTTGCAAACTTCTCAGGCAGCCAGGGTTCGCGCCGGCCCATCGCCATCTGACCGGCCAGCACCATCATGGGCAGGGAGACGACCTGCGGGACCCCATAGAGAAACGGGATGCAGCAGGGCAGGGCGAGGATGAACAGCGCTGCCCCGAAGGCGCGTTCATGCAGCCGGTCAAAGATCTCGCGAAGGGTAAACCCCTCCTCGGGAGCTTCCGCTGCCATGGACTCAATCGATTGCAGAAAGGTGCGGGGCGAAAGCTCTGTCGTCATGGCGCTCCCCCTAGCGCGCTTTTCCGCACTGGTCGAGATGATTGACGCCGCAAAAGCCATGAGGCAGAGCGAGTGCCGGTATTCCAGACACGCCCCGGTGGTGGAATTGGTAGACGCGGCGGACTCAAAATCCGCTTCTGGCAACAGAGTGCCGGTTCAAGTCCGGCCCGGGGCACCAAGCATTTCGGGTGATCCTTTCGGATCAGAAATCAGGCCCGCAGACTAATTCTACGAAATGAATGCCTGGGAAGGAGCTTTAGCAGTCGCCCCTTCATCAGCCTGCCTACCGCACTTTGATCGCGCGAGGGGCCGTTAGCCCCTTCGGCCGGGCGGTTCTTAACCACGGACCCGATCGGCTATTAGGATCAGTTCAACCTCTATGCCTATGTCGGCAATGATCCGGTGAACAGGACGGATCCGACGGGGGAACAGATCTGTCGATCCTGTTCAGGAGGAAGCGCAGCGGGCCCGGCGGCGACGTTTGCGGGACAGAGTACGTCTGGACGGGCTAGTTGGGATTCCGCTAACCGGATCACGAATGAAGAGCGATTGGAAACGATCTCGGAAGCTGCAAGTAGACCGTCAGATGCGTTTGGAAGCTATAAGAGTTGGAGAAAGGCAGACCTCTCCGCGCGTCGGTTAGAGGGGGCCTCAGTGGTGGCTGTTGGCGCACCTGGCTTAGCGCTGACAGCTACGACTTCTGGCCCCGTGGTTGGTGGTATATTGTTTGGAGGTTCGTTGGCTTTCGAAATGGAAGCTTCAATGCAAGCCGTAAGTGGGAATTTTGATGGGAAGGCACTTGCTTTTGAGACTTTGAAAGGCGCTGCACTTGGTGGGATGGGGTCAAAAGTCATTAGTGCATCGAAGCTGTATTCTAACAGTAACGCCGGTGGCGTGGCGCTAGGCATGACGATTAATGCGATTGTATTGCCACAGGCCTCAGGTGTCCTATCTGGAGGTTTCGCATCGCTTCATGGCCGGAATCCGGAACGGGCATATGGTAACGCTGTAGCTCTAGGAGTGCTTTAGGAGATGGGTGTGGCCCTCGCGGGCAAATAAAAGAGGTGTTTCGTGAGCGACTTGAAGAGAGGTCTTATTGTTTTTGGGGTAGGTATCCCCGTGGCCGTTTGTATAGGTTTATGGCAGGTTTTCCTTAGCGCGGGTGTCTGCGAGGGAATTCAGGCGCAGGGCGATGAAGGTTGCGGTCTTGCCGCTAGAGGACAATTTTTTCTCAACAATCTCTTTATTTTCGGATTCGGTGCATTTGTTTGGATTGTGGGCGGTATTATGGCTGGTGTGGTAATTTTAAGGATCATAGATGGAGGTGATGGTTAATATACTTTTTGGTTTTGCGCCCTAATTATAATTTGTTTTAAATACATTAGTTTTAACGCCCTTTTTACCTGACCCCACTTGAGGGGCTCTTGGTGTGCCAAGGCGATTATCTGGTTTAGCTTAAACGAGGCAGGTGAGTGGACTTTGGGTGTGACCTGGGCCCTTGGCTCGCGCCTCCATTTCCTGAGTCTCCCCGCGCCCTAGCTCCCCCATCACACCAGCAGGGAGCCACATATATGTCAGCTGTCATAATCGGCGCGACCGGCGGGATCGGCCGCGCGCTTGCCCTGGGTCTTGCCGAACGTGGGACACAGGGGACGATCCACGCGCTATCGCGTTCCGGCGGGGGTGACTGGCCGGACGGTGTCATTCCGGGCCGGATAGATATTCTCGACGAGGCAAGCATTGAAGACGCGGCCGCTCGGCTGAAAGAGGATGGTCCGGTGGAGCTTTGTATTGTCGCGACCGGCCTCCTGTCGGACGGCGAGGATCTGCAGCCGGAAAAGTCCTGGCGGCATCAATCGATGGCTGCCTATGAGCGGGTGTTCCGCCTCAACACGTTCGGGCCGGGTCTTGTCGCCAAACATGTCCTGCCGCTCATGACGCGCGGCGAACGAGCGGTTTTCGCGGCGCTGTCGGCCCGGGTCGGTTCTATCGGGGATAACGGCTATGGCGGCTGGCACGCCTATCGGGCCTCAAAGGCTGCGCTCAACATGCTGATCCGGAATTTCGCCATCGAGTGGACCCGCAAGTCCGAGGAGAGCATCTGCGTCGGCCTGCATCCCGGCACGGTCGATACGCAGCTATCGGCGCCGTTTCAGGGCAATGTGCCGGACAAGCAGCTCTTCTCACCCCAGCAATCTGCGGGCTATCTGCTGGATGTCATAGGGAAGCTCTCACCCGCCGATACCGGCAAGGTCTTCGACTGGCAGGGCAAGGAAATAGAGCCCTAGGCCGACCCGGCCGTCAAAAGACTCGTTATACCCCGACGATGATTGCGGGCGCGCCTACCCGGCCAGCGTATTCTCCAGCACAGAGCGCGCATCATAGGCGTTCGGATCATCCGGCCGGGGGCCATTGCCGATCAGGATTTCGATACTCTCTGTCGTCTTCTCATTCGAGCCGCCGATCGGGAAGCCGATGCCGACGCCCACGCCGACACCGGAACTTGACCCATAGCGACCTGATGAGCTGCCGCCGCCAATGGAGACAGATGAGCGCGGTCCGCTGGCGCCAGCCTCCTGGTCGACATAGCCGCCAACCACGCGAAACCAGTCGGCATTGTTCTCAAGTGTCACCTCGGCGGCCCGGCGCAGCGCATAGCTGCGCGCTTCCTCGGGCGAAAGCGCGGTATAGCGCACGCGGTAGCGGTCGGACTCGATAGGCTGGACGGTGAAGCCCTGTGCATTCGCAGACGTCGCAGGCCCATAGGGCTGCGCGGTCGTGCATGCGCCAAGAATGAGTGTCGCCAGTCCGGCGGCTGCGAGAAATGTTTTTCTCATAATATATCCTGCCTTTCGAAAGCGGGTGGCATCCAGTCTGCCATATGAGGATGAACGCACGGCAACATGAAAGTTCCGCTGAGGTTCAGCTGCCCTCCTTTAGACAGAAGGCCAAGCGCGGCAAGGCCGGAACCCTGACCGGCCCGTGGACGCCGCGTTTCAGGCGGGTATCGCGCCGGACTGCCTGGTCAGCCGGTGCTGGCAGCATTGCGGCGCGGCCCAGTCGGCAGAAAGCCTCTGGCGGGCGGCGGCATGCGGGGGACTATGCGCCGCCCGGCCCGCCTTCTTCCTATTTCTTCGGTTTGCCGGAGGTATGGCGGCCGAAATTCACGTCGGACGTGTCCTGGCCCGCATCGATGATTGCCTTGCGGATGCCGCGGGCACGCTCGAATTCCTTCATCAGCATGTCGCCATCGCCCCAGCGTATGGCCCGCTGCAGGGCGGCAAGGTCCTCGCTGAACCGCCCCAGCGTTTCCAGCACCGCTTCGCGATTGTTGAGGAAGACATCGCGCCACATGGTCGGGTCGGAGGCGGCGATCCTTGTAAAGTCGCGAAAACCGCCCGCCGAATATTTCACCACTTCGCCCTCGCCGACGCTTTCCATGTCATAGGCGGTCGAGACAATATTATAGGCGATGAGGTGCGGCAGGTGGGAGGTGATGGCCAGTACCCGGTCATGCCGGCCAGCTTCCATGATCTCCACCTTTGAGCCCAGCATTTCCCAGAAGGCCGCCAGCCGGTCGAGCGCCGAATTATAGGCTTCTTCCTGCTGGGGCAGGGGGGTGAGAATGTACCAGGCATCGCGGAACAGGGTCGCAAAACCGGCTTCAGGTCCGGACTTTTCCGTCCCCGCAATCGGATGGCCTGGAATGAGGTGCACGCCCGGCGGGCAGTGCTCCTGCATGGCGGCCAGCGCCTTTTCCTTGACCGAGCCGACATCGCTGAGGATCGCGCCGGGCTTGAGCGAGGGCGCCAGCGTCTCACAGGCGGTGGCAATCGCGCCCACGGGGACGCAGAGGATGACGCAGTCGGCGTCCTTGCAGGCCGCCTCGGGCGTCTCGCAGATATCGCCCAGATTCAGCTGGCGCGCCCGGTGGCGTACCGCTTCGTCAGCGTCGTAGAGGGCAACATGCCCCGCCGCGCCGGTATCGCGCGCAGCCAGCGCGATCGAGGACCCGATCAGCCCGGCCCCGATTATGGCAATCCGGTCGAAGACGGGTTTGATCATGGTCTAGCTGGCTTTCGAAAAAGCGTCGAAGGCGGCGAGGACATCATCATTGGCCTCTGTCGTGCCAATCGAGAGACGCATGCAGTGCGCCAGGCCATAGGCCTTCATGTCGCGGATGACGATCCCCTTGGAGCGCAGGAAGACATCAGCCTCCTCGGCCCGCTTCTCACTGCCGAAATCGATGAGCAGGAAGTTGGCGACGCTCGGGAAGACCTTGAAGCCCATCTTTTCCAGGGCAGGCTTCAGCCGGTCTAGTTCGCCATTATTGTGCTTTACCGACTTGGCAACGAAAGCGTCGTCTTCCAGCGCGCCAAGCGCGGCGGCCTGCGCGACGGAGGTGACATTGAATGGCCCCCGAACGCGGTGAACCGCGTCGATGACGCTTTCCGGCCCATAGGCCCAGCCAAGACGCAGGCCTGCCAGCCCGTGGATCTTGGAGAAGGTGCGTGTGACCAGCACATTCGGATAGTCGCGCGCCATCCCCATGCCGTCATCATAATCGTCCTTCTGGACATATTCGGCATAGGCCCCGTCCAGCACCAGCAGGATGTCCCCGCGAAGGCCGTCATGCAGCCGTTTCACCTCGCTGTGAGGGATATAGCTGCCGGTCGGATTGTTCGGGTTCGCCAGAAAGACGATCTTCGTCTTGTCCGTCACGCGTTCCAGCATGGCGTCCACATCGGTGCGCAGCTCTTTTTCCGGTGCGCTGACCAGCTTTGCGCCCGCCTGCTGGGCGACGAGGCTGTAGACGAGGAAGCCGTGCGCCGACTGCAGGACTTCATCGCCGGGCTGCAGATAGGCACGCCCCAGAAGCTGGAAGATTTCGTCAGAGCCAGCGCCGCAGACGATCCGGTCCGGGTCGATGTCATATTTCGCGCCAATCGCCTGGCGAAGCGCAAAGGCCGAGCCATCGGGGTAAAGCTCGAGATGACGGGCGGCATTGGTGAGCGCCTCAACCGCCTTGCTGCTCGCCCCTAGCGGGTTCTCATTGGAGGAGAGTTTCCAGCCATGATCGAGCTTCTGACCACCCTTGTAAGGCGTGATCTCGAGAATGTTCGAAAGTGGCTTTGGCCCGGTCATCAGACTGCTCCCTGTTTCAAGCTGATCCTCATGGGCCAAGGATGGGCCGAAAATCAAGTGAGAGCCTGTGAATGACCGGGCCGCAAGCGCGGATCAGGCCTTCAGGAATTCAATGAGATCCGTTGTCAGCTGGCCTGAATGTGTCGCAGGCAGGCCGTGCGGCGCGCCTTCATATTCCTTCAGCTCTGCATTCTTGGCGAGTTTGACAGCCTCGCGCCCGGTCGCATCGATGGGGACCGTCTGGTCGCCAGTGCCGTGAATGACGAGGAGCGGCACATCTATCGCATCGAAATCGGGGCGAAGGTCGGTCTTGCCGAACGCGTCGACACAGTCGAGCGTCGCCTTGGGTGAGGCCATCATCGCCATCTGCCAGGACCAGTGCAGCACTTCGTCGGACACGCCGCCGCCCTCGGTGCCATTGCCATAGAAATCCTTGAAGAAGCCGGCCAGGAATTGCTGACGGTTCTGGCGCAGCTCTGCCTTGATGCCTTCGAAGACATCTATGGGGGCACCGTCCGGATTGTCGTCGGTTTGCAGCATATAGGGCGCGATGGACGAAATCAGCGCCGCCTTCTTCACGCCCTTGCCGTCATGGCGCGACATGTAGCGGCAGACCTCGCCGCCCGCCATGGAGAAGCCGGCCAGCGTCGCATCCTTCAGGTCCAGTTCCTTGATGATCGCGTCAAGGTCATCGGACATCGTGTCATAGTCATAGCCGCTCCAGGGCTGTTCGGAACGGCCAAAGCCCCGGCGGTCATAGGAGATGACGCGGTAGCCCGCTTCGGCGAGTTTCACCGCCTGATATTCCCAGCTGTCGGCATTGAGCGGCCAGCCATGGATCAGGATGATGGGCTGTCCCTCACCCCAGTCCTTTACATAGATGTCGGTTTTGTCAGCACCCTGAATATACGGCATGTTTTCCTCGTTTCTTGCTCTTGAATCTCACCCAGCCAACGTGTCGGCAGCGGGGCTGTTCCGGCATGCGCCAATAGGCGAGCCATCCGATCCGGCTTGACTTGAGCGCGCCTTGCCGACACCAGAACGGCGATGCCCGATAATGCTTCGCCCCAGACCGATGCCCTGCGCGTGCTCGCCCTGCCAGAGCCGCTGAAGCTCGATTGCGGCGAGACCCTCGAACATGTCGATATCGCCTATGAGAGCTGGGGCACGCTGAATGAGGACAGGACCAATGTCGTTCTTGTCTGCCACGCGCTGACGGGCGATCAGTTTGCAGGCTCGCCCAACCCGGTCACGGGCCGTCCCGCTTGGTGGACGCGTATCGTCGGGCCGGGCAAGGCTGTCGATACCGACCGGTTCCATGTCATTGCGACCAATGTACTCGGCGGCTGTATGGGCACAACCGGCCCGGCGTCCAAGGCCCCCGATGGCAAGCCCTATGGGACGCGTTTTCCCGTCATCACCATTGCCGACATGGTCCGCGCCCAGCGCGCCTTTATCGAGGCGCTCGGCATCGACAGCCTGTTCTGCGTGATCGGCGGCTCCATGGGCGGGATGCAGGCACTCGAATGGGCCGCGCAGGCGCCCGATCAGGTCTTCACCTCCGTGCCCATTGCCACCTCGGCCAGCCATTCGGCCCAGAATATCGCCTTCTATGAGGTCGGGCGCCAGGCGATCATGGCCGATCCCGACTGGTGTGAGGGCCATTACCTCGCCGAGGGAAAACGCCCCTCACGCGGCCTCGCCATCGCCCGCATGGCCGCGCACATCACCTATGTCTCGGAAAGCGCCCTCAAGCGGAAATTCGACCGCGGCCTGCAGGACCGCGAACGCACCAGCTTCAGCTTCGATGCCGACTTCCAGGTCGAATCCTATCTGCGTTATCAGGGCAATTCCTTTGTCGACCGGTTCGACGCCAACTCCTATCTCTATGTGACGCGCGCGATGGACTATTTCGATCTCGCCTCGCGCCGTGAGGGGCGGCTGGCCGATGTTTTCAGGGGCACACCGGTGCGCTTCTGCCTGTTTTCATTCTCCTCAGACTGGCACTATCCGCCAGAGGCCAATCGCGACATCACCCGCGCGCTTGCTGCGGCCGGCGCCGAAGTCAGCTATCTCGATATCGAGTCCGACAAGGGCCATGACGCCTTCCTCCTGGAAGAGCCGATCTATGAAAAGGCGCTGACTGGCTTCCTGTCGGCCAATGCAGAATTGCGGGGCATCTAGTGGCAGGCTTTCCGCAGGTCCGCGCCGACCACAAGGCGATTGCCGCCCGCGTTGAGCCGGGGGCCCGTGTTCTGGACGTCGGCTGCGGCGACGGTGCCCTTCTTGACCTCCTGAAGCGTGAGAGAGGCGTGAAGGTTGGCGGGCTGGAGATTTCCAGCGAGCTTGCCGGGGTCGCCCTCGCGCGCGGTCTGTCGGTCATCCAGGGCGATGCCGACAGCGATCTGGAGGTCTTTCCCGACGATGGGTTTGACGTCGCCATCCTCTCGCAGGCGATCCAGCAGATGCGCCGGCCGGCCCATGTCCTGCGCGAACTGGCCCGGATCGCGCCGGACGTGATTGTTTCCTTCAGGAATTACGGCCTCTGGACGCGGCGCCTCTCGCTCATCCGCTCCGGCCGCATGCCGGGGCCGGGCTGGGCTCAGGCCGAAAATATCCTTCAGCCAATCACCGCGCTCGACATGATTGAGCTTGCAGACAGCCTCAACCTCACCACCGTCGCCATGGCCCCCGTACGCGGAGGTGTTGTCGGCGCTTTCCGCAAGTCGGGTCTTGCCCGCCTCAACTGGGGCGCAGACGAGGTGATCCTTCATCTCAGGCGCGCATAGAAAAACCGGCAGAAGCACGAAACTCCTGCCGGTTTTCTGAATACCGAAAAAAGAAAGAAGGGGCTTAGCCGCCCAGTGCCTGTTCGTTCTTCTCGCCGGTCCGGATGCGGGTGACGCTGTCGAGGCCCGAGACGAAAATCTTGCCGTCACCAATCGTGCCGGTATTTGCCGCGCTGATGATGGCCTCGACAAGACGGTCGATGTCGCCCGTCGCGCAGGCCACTTCCACCTTCACCTTCGGCAGCAGGCGGACCTCATACTCGGCACCGCGATAGACTTCGGTCTTGCCCTGCTGGCGTCCATAGCCTCGGACTTCCGAAACTGTCAGACCGGCAACACCGGCTTCACTCAGCGCGTCGATGACGGCGTCGAGTCTGCTCGGTTTGAAGATAGCGGTGATTAATTTCATGGCCCCAGAGCCTCCCATTGTTCAACAAGTTCGATGAAAGCGCGCCGTGTCAGGACGGTCAATGTGAGAAATTGGCCCTTTCCGGACGCTCTCACGCGCTGCCTCATTTCTAGGCAATTGTGCCACACCTTTGCGCCCACCCGCCAGACTCGTGGCCGGCGCGACGGCGCCACCGCCCGGTTTTGCATAGAGGTGTTTGACTGCTTCAACCATGACAACGCCGCCAAGGCCAGAGGCGGCGAACGCTCCGAAACTCTCAAATCCGTCAGCGGCCTGCGTCACCAGCCGCCAATTCAGCGGCGGCATATGGACGGCGGTCGTGCTGGCGGTCACCTGAAACAGATGGTCGTTCAGCCATTCGATCAGCTGGCGCCGTGTCCAGGGGCGTCCATGTCCAAATGGCGTGCCCTCGCTCAATGACCAGAGCCCCTTGCGATTGGCGACCACCAGCAGAACGCGCCCCTCCGGCGCCAGCACACGCCAGGCTTCGCGCATCACCGCGCGTGGGCTTTCCGCCTCCTCGACGGCATGCAGCAGGATGACCCGGTCGAAGACACCGTCGCCAAAGGGCAGGCGGTCTTCCTCGGCGATACAGGTCGACACGCCGCGATCTGTCCCGGCCCAGTAGCTGGCAGGCCAATGGTGCGGCGTCACGGCCATACAGGCCTGCGCATTTGCCGACAGGCCGGCCAAAAGCGGGTGGGCGTACCCCATGCCCAACACAGTCTGGCTGGCGCAATCGCCCCAGAGATCATTCAGGCGCTTGAGGAGCAGATAGCAGACCGTTTCTCCCAGTCCGGAGGCATAGAACTTTTCCAGATCGCTGGCCGTTAGTCTCATACAAGCCTTGTTTCACATTCCGCCTTTGGTTTTAAATGGTATCATGATCGAAATTCACCAGTTCCCCTGCCTGAAAGACAATTACGGCTTTCTCGCACACGACCCAGAGAGCGGCACGACCGTCGCCATTGATACGCCAGATGGTGAGAAATATCTGATCGAGGCCAGCAATCGCGGCTGGACCATCGATGAGATCTGGAACACCCACTGGCATCCCGACCATGCCGGCGGCAACGAGCTCATCAAGAAGGAAACCGGCTGCCGCATCCTCGGCCCGGCGGGCGAGGCTGAAAAGATACCCGGTATCGACCAGGACCTGTCCGGCGGCGATGAGATCGGCCTTGGCGACATGAAGGTGAACATCATCGACGTTCCCGGACACACGCTCGGCCATATCGCCTATCACATCCCTTCGGCGAAGACGGCCTTTGTCGGTGATGCGCTTTTCGCGCTCGGCTGCGGGCGTGTCTTCGAAGGGGATGCCGACATGATGTGGAAAAGCCTGTCGCGCCTGAAAGCGCTGCCAGCCGACACCACGATCTACTGCGCGCATGAGTATACGCAGGCCAATGCCCGCTTCGCCCTCAGCGTTGATCCGGACAATCCGGCGCTGACGGCCTATGCAAAGGAAGTTGAGGCAAAGCGGTCGCGCGGCGACTGGACGGTGCCGACCGTTCTCTCGCGGGAGCTGGAAGCCAATCCCTTCCTGCGGGCTGACGACGCTGACCTTCAGGCGGCCATGGGCCATGCGGGCGATCCCGTCGCGACTTTCGCGGAAATCCGCGCCCGCAAGGACAGTTTCTGAACATGCCCGCCATCTCCGGCGACCTCGGCGCGAATGAGATCATCCGCCTTCTGGGGCTCAAGCCTCACCCCGAGGGCGGCTATTACGCCGAAATCTACCGGTCTGAAGGCGAAGGCCGCGCGGCCTGCACGACGATCTATTATCTGCTGCAGGCCGACGAAGTCTCTGCCTGGCACCGCGTCGACGCCGATGAGGTCTGGGCCTGGCATGCCGGTGGCCCGCTGTCGCTGACACTCTCCCCGCCCGATGGAAAAGGCGCAAAGGCCCATCGGCTCGGACCGGACCTTCGCGCCGGCCAGCGCCCCCAATGCGTCGTGCCGAAAGATCACTGGCAGACCGCCGAAAGCCTCGGCGCCTGGACCCTCGTCAGCTGCTTTGTCGCGCCAGGGTTTGAGTTTGCGGGGTTCGAAATGGCCCCGGACAACTGGCGCCCCAAAGTCTAGGCGCTCACCCCGCCGTCAGGCCGCCATCCAGCACAAGTTCGGCGCCATGCATGTAGCTGCTCTCGTCGGAGGCGAGGAAAAGCATGCCGTTGACGATCTCCTGTATCGTGCCGGTCCGTCCGAACGGCACGGCCTCGCTCGTCATGCCCGCCAGCGTCGCATCGCGCGGCATATTGCTGGTCTCGGTCTCTTCTGTGCCGATCAACGTGTCCCAGATCGCGGTTGAGATGATCCCCGGGTGAATGGAATTGACCCGGATGCCGTCTTTCGCCTCGGCGCATTCAAGCGCGACTGACTTTGTGAAGCTCTTCACGGCCGCCTTTGTCGCACAATAGCAGGAAAAATTCGCCGTCGAGCGGATGCCAGCAACCGACGAGACATTGATGATGTTTCCGCTGCCTGCTGCGCGCATCAGGGGCAGGGCGTGTTTCACGCCCAGGAAGACGCCATCGACATTCACCGCCATCATCTTGCGCCAGAGCGACAGCTCCATCTCATGGACAAGGCCGGTCATCCCGATCCCCGCATTGTTGATGAGGACGTCGAGTTTGCCGTGTTGCTCTCGGATATTGGCGATGACGTTTTGCCAGGCCTCTTCAGAGGTGACGTCGTGCTCGATGAAGCTCGCCTTGCCGCCAGACCCCTTCACCTCGGCGACAAGTGTCTTTCCGGGCTCGGTTTCGATATCCGTCGCGACGATCACCGCGCCCTCCGCGGCAAAGCTGAGAGCGGCCTGACGACCGATCCCCTTTGCTGCGCCGGTGATACAGACGACTTGGCCTTCGAACTTTTTCCCCATCACGCTCCTCCCTCTGATTTCCGCGCTTTGATGCCGGTTTCAGAGAAGGTTTTCAGCATTATGAGAGGCGGGCAAGTCTGACGCGGCGGCAGGAGAAAAGGCGCGGCGCTTAAGCTGGAAAGCCGCCAGCTTTGCTGAGGCTGGAGCTCACCTCATGGCCGAGGACGGTCTCCAGCCACTTGGCGGTCTCGATGAGTTTGGGGAGGTCGAGTCCCGTCTCGAAACCGGCCCGCTCCAGCATGTAGACGACATCTTCTGTCGCTACATTGCCGGTGGCCGCCGGGGCGAAGGGACAGCCCCCAATGCCGCCGCAGCTCGCGTCGATCACATCGACCCCGATATCCACGGCAGCGGCCACATTGGCGAGCGCGGCGCCCCGCGTGTCATGGAAATGCATGCGCAGGAAGACATCCGGCGCCTCCATCAGGACCCGTTCGGTCAGCGCCTTCACCTGCCACGGCGTTGCCACCCCGATCGTATCGCCCAGCGCCAGCTCCCCGACGCCCGCGCGCTGCGCCCGTGCGGCAAGATTGGCGACAACGGCCGGGTCTACCTCGCCATCATAAGGGTCCCCGAAGGCGACGGAAATCGTCGCTGAAAGCGGTATTCCCGCCTCGTGGATCAGCGGCGCGCACTGCATCAGCATGTCGGCGCTCTCGCTCGGGCTCATGCCCTGATTGCGCTTGCCGAAGCCTTCGCCGGCAACCAGCACGAAATTGATCTCGTCGGCGCCTGCATCGATAGCGCGGCGCACGCCTTTCTCGTTCAGGGCAAGCGCGATGTGCCGGGTCGGCTTTGCGCGGTCGACCCCGGCGAAGACCTCCGCAGAGTCGGCCATTTTCGGCACGGCCTTGGGCGAGACGAAGCTGCCGGACTCCATCCGCTTCACACCTGCCTCTTCCAGCCGCTGAATGAATTCAAGCTTTTGCTGCGTGGTCAGATTGCCCGGGTCGTTCTGCAGCCCGTCGCGCGGGCCGACCTCTACGATGTCGATGCGCCGTGTCATCCAAATCCTCTCAATCGGTTCCTGCAGCCCGTGATATCGACCCGGACCGCAAAGCCCAAATTATGCGCGCACATTCGCTTCAAACCGCTCGGCGCCAATCACACCATCGAGAAGGCCCAATTCCAGGTCTTGGTCAGGCGGGCCATGCAGGACAGAGATGTCGCCCGTCGTTTCGGCGACGACAGCGTGCACCTGCTCAAACCGGGTTACATTGGCCTCCCGCAGCTTGGCGATCAGGTCGGCCCGTGTAATCTTCGCCTTCAGCATTTGTTTCTCGTCGATTTCCCCGCCCCACATGATGAGACGGGGCCGGTTGTCGACAATGGACTCCACGAAGCGAAAGCGCTTGCGCATCTCTGCGACAGCGGCCTGCATTGCAAACAGGATTACCATCGCGGCAATACCCTGCAGGAGCGGCGGGTCCTTGGCGATGAAAACGGCCGCCAGGATAGAGCCGGTCGCGATTGTGATGGCAAAGTCGAAACCACTCATTTTCGAGAAACTGCGCAGTCCGAAAATGCGGCTTAGCGCGATCACCGTGACATACATGCCAAGGCCCCCGGCCACCACCATGGCGGCGGCCAGCCAGCTCGTCATAATCCATTCTGTCATGTCTTGCGCCCTTCCCCTGCTTGATCCAAACAGAGCGCATGCCTGACACGTCAGTTCCCGCCCCGCTTTCCGGCCTGAGGGTCATCGAGCTTGGCCAGCTCATTGCCGGTCCCTTCTGCGCCCAGCTGCTGGGCGACTTTGGCGCTGAGGTCATCAAGGTCGAGGCGCCGGATGCGCCGGATCCGGCGCGTGGCTGGGGCGCGGTCAAGAAGGACGGCCAGAGCCTCTTCTGGCCCATCATCGCCCGCAACAAGAAATCCCTCACGCTCAATCTGCGCGAAGCCGAAGGCCAGAACATTCTGAAAGAGCTTGCGGCGACGGCCGATGTCCTGATCGAGAATTTCCGTCCCGGCACGCTGGAGCGCTGGGGGCTCGGCCCGGATGTCCTGCACGCGCTCAATCCGCGGCTCGTGATCGCCCGCATCTCCGGCTATGGCCAGACAGGCCCCGAAAGCGCCAAGGCCGGCTATGCCAGCGTAGGCGAAGCCAAGGGCGGGCTGCGTTACATGATCGGCGAACCGGATCGGCTTCCGGCGCGCGCGGGCGTCTCCCTCGGCGATACGATGACCGGCACCTTCGCCGCGCTCGGCACGATGATGGCGCTGTTTGCGCGGGAAAAGACCGGCAAGGGCCAGGTCGTCGATGCGGCCATCTATGAAAGCGTCATGGCCTTCATCGAGAGCATCATCCCTGAATATGCGCTCGCCGGCCATATACGCGAACGCACCGGCCCCATCCTGCCGCGCGTCGCGCCGTCCGGTGTCTACCCTTGCACCGATGGCATGGTCATCATTGGCGCCAACCAGGACACGCTCTATCGCCGTCTCGCAGGCATGATCGGCGCTGACTGGGCGGATGACCCGCGTTTTGCCACCCATGACGGGCGCGGCGACAACCAGCACGAGCTCGATGAGAAGATCGCCGCCTGGACCGGGGAGCGCACGGTCGATGAGGTGCTTGCCCTCTGCGAGCAGAACGGCGTGCCCTGCGGTCCTGTGAACACCGCCCGCGACATGCTTGAGGACGCCCATATCAAGGCCCGTGAAGCGATCATCCGTGTCGCCCACCCCATGCTGGGTAAGGTGCCGATGCAGGGCGTCTTCCCGAAACTCTCCGAGACGCCGGGCAAGGTCAGCCATACCGGGCCGGAGCTTGGCGCCCATACAGGCGAAATCCTCTCTTCCCTTGGCATAGACACCCCGCAGCAGACACGCCTGCGCGAACAAGGAATAATCTGATGACGGACTTCAAACCCCCGCTTTCCGGCGCCGCGCAGGACGAGGCCAAAGAGCTTCGTCCAAAATTCAACGCCGACGGCCTCATCCCCGCCATCGCGCAGGACGAAGCGACCGGCGAGATCCTCATGATGGCCTGGATGAATGACGAGGCGCTCCGCCAGACCATCGAGACCGGCGAGGCGACCTATTTCTCCCGCTCGCGCGGCAAGCTCTGGCGCAAGGGCGAAACCTCCGGCAACACCCAGACCGTCGAGCGCATCCTCATCGACTGCGATCAGGACACGCTCCTGCTCAAGGTCACCCAAAAAGGGCCTGCATGTCACACTGACCGGAAATCTTGCTTCTATCGCGAGGTATCTCGCGATGGTGCGCTTTCATTCACAGGTGAAGAAGCGTAAAAACCCCTCAGGCTGAATTTAAGGGGCAATTCATCATGAAAACACTGACACTCGTTTCGCTGGGTGCGCTGGCACTGGCCATGGCGGCCTGTTCGCCGGGTGAGGAACCGGCCGATGAAATGGCCCCGCCGCCGCCGCAGGAAACCGCGCCCATTGCCGGCGATACGGAGGCCGCAGAGCCGGGCGAGAGCGAAACCGCCAGCACGATGGCGGATGAGCCCGCCGGTGAGCTTCAGCTGATCAAGCTCGACTGCGGCACCATTGAGGTCTCGGATCTCGATATCTTCTCGGTCGAAGGCGACTATGCCGGCCAGACCGACACGTTCACAGACACATGCTGGCTGGTCCGCCACCCGGAAGGTGACCTTCTCTGGGATCTCGGCCTGCCGGGCGAGCTGGTTGAAGACGGTGAGCAGACGCAGGATGTCTTCACGGTCTCGCTGGAAAAGACGATTGCCGACCAGCTCCTCGAAATGGGCCTTGGCATGGATGACATCGAACTGGTGGCAATCTCGCACAGCCATTTCGATCATGTCGGTCAGGCCAGCGATATCGACCCGTCGACCACATGGCTGGTGAACGAGACCGAATATGGCTTCATGTTCCCCGAAGCGGGCAGTGAAAGCGAAGAGGGCGACGGCCAGGCCGAGAGCCAGTTCCCCGCTTTCGAGGCACTCGAGCGCCAGACAATTGGCGACAATTACGATGTCTTTGGCGATGGCTCCGTCATCATCATGGAGACCCCCGGTCACACGCCGGGCCATGCCTCGCTTCTGGTCAATCTGCCGGAAACGGGTCCTGTCCTGCTGACCGGTGACCTCTACCACCGCGAGGAAAGCCGTGAAGGACGCCGCGTGCCTTCCTTCAACAGTGATATCGAAGCGACCCGCGCCTCGATGGAGGCATTCGAGGCCCGCGCGGACGAGCTTGGCGCCATGGTCATCATCCAGCACGAGCCGGCCGACACCGAAGACCTGCCCGACGTGATGCGCTAGAGGGGCCTGCCCGCCAAACGCGCTTTTGAGCTTGCGTAAGCCCCGTCCTGAGCCTGTCGAGGGGCGGGGCTTCCTCGCCCGTCCCTGGCCGGCCTACTCGTCAGACATGCCCAGCATGTCCTTCAATATCGCGATTTCCGCATCGAAGGCGGCCGTGCCGGGCGCGACCAGTTCGACATGGCCGGTTCGGGGAATTTCGACATAGAGGGCCGGATCACCTGCGGCCCCTGCCTTCTCGCTATAGGCTTTTCCGAGCACGGGCGGGGCAATCTTGTCATTTGCCCCGTTGAGACTCACCTGCCGGACGCCAAGCGGCAGCATCTCGGCAGGTGAGGTGTCTGCAAAAACATTGGCCCGCTCCCCAATGGGCAGCCCGGTCAGCTTGTCCATGATATCGGCAAGACAGCCAGCCTGCGTCACCGGCGCGGACGCCTCAAGATCGGCGAGGCCTCCGACATTCACCACGCCCTTGATGGCAAGAGGGTCCGCCTCATAAAGCGGGCTCGTCTCCGGCAGCTTCGCACGCCCAGCCGCCCAGAGCGCCAGATGCCCGCCTGCCGAGTGGCCGATAGCGACGACATTCGACACGTCGAGACCGAGCGCCGGTCCGTATGCCCCGAGCGCATCCACCGCGCGGGCAACATCCTGATAAGTTCCGGGATATCCGCCGCCCGCCTCATCGACACCGCGATACTCGATATTCCAGACCGCCATGCCTTCATCACGCAGCGCTGCGGCGGCATAGTTCATCAGTGTACGGTCCGCGATGGCCTTCTGCCAGCAGCCGCCATGCACCATCAGCACGGTGGGATGCGGTCCCTCTCCCTCTGGTAGCCAGACATCCACGACATCGGTGTCGAGCGGGCCCGTCCGCACGCTTGTGCTGGCAGAGGGCAGGGCCTGGCCCGTGAGGTCCGGCCAGCTCATCAAGTCGGGCATCAGCGCCTCCTCTTGCGGCGCAGCGGGCGCCGCCGGTGCGATCTCGGGACTGGAGGCGCCGCACGCGCTCAGGGCAAACACTGCGCCCGCCGCAATCTGTACACGTGTCATTTTGCCCTTCCTGCGAAATCTGCTTCCATCTGAAGAATGAGGGGAGCATTGGCAAGAGAACCGATTGCACCACCAGGGGTTAATCATGGTTATGGCTTATCACCCGCCCAAAAGCCGCGACGAGGCCGTCGCAACCGACCGTCACGACATCCTCGCCCATGCGCGCGAGGCCTTCGACATGGAAGGCGGGCTTGTCTATCTGGTCGGCCATTCGCTGGGCCCGGCAACCCATAACGCACTCGATGCGCTGCATCAGGCCGCCCATTATGATTGGCGGCGCGGCCTTGTGCGCTCCTGGAATACGGCAGACTGGTTTACCCTGGCAAAGCGCACGGGTGGCCAGCTTGCCCGTCTCGTCGGCGCAAAACCGGCAGAGATCATGATCGCCGACAGCGTTTCGGCCAATCTCTACAAGCTCGCCTCGGCCGCCGGCTCACTCGCGGCCAGCTCTGACCTTATCGTTGAAGAGGACGAGTTTCCGACCGACCAGTATGTCATCGAAGCGCTGGCCGGGATGTCAGGCGTCACCTTCCATCGCGCCGCGCCGGGGGAGGGGCTCGGCAAGCTTGCTGAAACCGGCGGCGTCCTGGTCCACAGCCTGATCAATTACCGCACCGGCGCCCTGCGCGACATGGCGGCCGCCGAAAAGATCGCCGCTGACTGCGGCGGTGTCATCGTCTGGGATCTCAGCCATGCGACGGGCGTCGTTGACGTTTCCCTGTCAAAGGCCGGCGCGCGTCTCGCGGCAGGCTGCACCTATAAATACCTCAATGGTGGGCCGGGCGCGCCCTCCTTCCTCTATGTGCGCAAGGACCTGACCGGCAAGCTGGAAAGCCCGCTCCCCGGCTGGATGGGCCACGCCCGCCCCTTCGCCTTCGAAGCCACGTACACACCGGCAGAAGACATTACCCGCTTTGCCAATGGCACACCGCCCATCCTCTCCCTGGCCGCGCTGTCCGGCGCGCTCGAAGCCTTTGAGGCGCTGGACATCTCCCTTGTCGTGGCCAAGGCGCAGGCCCTGGGTGATCTCGTAACCCGCCGCGCCGGTGAGCTTGGACTCGATATCCGCTCGCCGCTGGACGCCAGTAAACGCGGCGGCCATGTCAGCTTCGCCCACCCCAACGCGCATGAAATCGTGCGTGCCCTTGCGGCGCGCAACATCCTCGCCGATTTCCGCGCGCCCGACACGATCCGCTTCGGCCTCTCCCCGCTCTTCCTGCGCTTTATCGATGTCTGGGACGCGATGGACGCGCTCGCCGACATCCTGGAAACGAAAAGCTGGGACAAGGACGAATACCGCAAACGCGCGGCGGTGACCTGAGCAGGGCGTCTCGCGCGAAAACACCGCCCATGCACCCCGGATGCACCGCCGGAGCACCGCGCCTGCACTGGCTTTGCACCAATAGTTTCCGCCCCCGCTCGCGCCCGGCCTAGTCTTGGCCCATGATCGCCCGCGACTGGATCCTCGATGTGCTCACAAAGCTGGAGCTTCGCTACTGGCCGGTCTTCCTGTGGCAGCTCTGGTGGCTGGACCGCTATATGAAGGCCCGGCGCGCAGAGCATAGCTCCGGCCTCATCGGCTACAGCGTCTGCGCAAGAGGCCGCATCTACATCACCCTCCAGGCCTTCGGCGACAAACCGGACCCCAATGACTGGACAAGGTTTGCGCCACGCGCGCCCTGGGAAAAGCTCACCCCGGGGCTGGGCATGGACGGGCTGCCGCTCTCCGGTCTTGCGCCCATAAGAGCTCGGCGGGCAACTGTGAGCCTCGGTCGCGACCCCTGCAGCATTGTTCGTGTTTCGGAGCTCGACCTTCATCCACCCTGAAGCTCTGAACCGCACAGCCAAAGCGATCATCCTGAGCGACGTCGAAGGACGGGCGCGGGCACACACCAAACTTCCCCGCTCTCCGAAAACGCCTGCGAAAGCAGGTCCGTAAAAACCGGGATCATGACCGTAGCCCCACCGGGCCTGCGGCCGCACCTGCTGGTTTTAGCTCTCTAAAGCCCCCCTCGACCTCATCGCGGAGCAAAGTGAAGCGGAGACCAAGCAAGGCAGCCCTGAGCCCGATCCATCGCGAAGCGGGGATCAAAACGAACAAGCCCTATAAAAGAAAAACTGGCGACCCCGACAGGATTTGAACCTGTGACCTACAGATTAGGAATCTGTTGCTCTATCCTGCTGAGCTACGGGGTCGCATAGGGTTGGCGATAGCGTGTTTTTGGCCGGGTTAGAAGGGGGCGCCATGTTCAAAGCTTTTGTCGCCGCGGCAGCTGGCCTGCTCCTTGTCACCGCCTGTGGCCGCTCTGGCCCCTTCTCGGACATGCAGCAAGGTGAGCGCGGCAGGGTCGTGCGCATCATCGATGGTGATGCGCTTGTCCTCGATACCGGTCAGAGCGTGCGGCTTGTCGGACTGGAGGCGCCGGCCATGAACTGGCGTGAGAAGGACCCCGAACCCTATGCCGAAGCGTCGTCACGTATGCTGGACGACCTCGTCATGGGCCGGGCCGTGCGCCTTTACTATCCGGGTATGACCCGTGACCGCTATGACCGCGCGCTCGCGCATGTCGAGACGGCGGACGCCAAGGGGCCGCATTACTGGCTCAACGCCGAGATGCTGCGGCGCGGCGGGGCGCGTCTGCGCATCTATCCAGATACCGACCGGGCGAGCGAGGCGCTGGCCGCGGCTGAAACCGAGGCCCGTGCACAAAGGGCGGGGCTCTGGAAAGAAGCGGCCTATCTGCCTGCGCAGGCCCGCGCGCTTACGCCCGATGCGCGCGGTTTCATGCTGGTATGGGCAGAGCTCGCGGACGAGGCGCCTCTGCCAGAGGACACCTATGGCGGCCCACCCGCCTGTTCACGCCGGACAGAAGGAAGCGCGCTTATCATTGATGTCGGCCACGCCGCAGACGCGGTTTGCGACTTGCCGCCGGGCACCAGGGTAGAGGTGCGTGGCTGGGTTGCGGATGGACGGCTTGAGCTCGTCCATCCGCTTCATGTCCAGGATATATCCGACAGGAACTAGCCTGCGATATACTGCGCGCCGTTCACCGTCATCGTCGCACCGGTGATGAAGCCGGCCTCATCGGACGAGAGATAGGAACACATGGAGGCGATCTCCTCAGCCTTGCCGAGACGGCCGACAGGGATGGTCGAAATAATGCTTTCCAGCACCTTTTCCGGCACCGCGCGCACCATTTCGGTGTCGATATAGCCGGGCGCGACCACGTTCACGGTGATGCCCTTCTTGGCGCCTTCCTGGGCCAGCGCCTTGGTAAAGCCGATCAGGCCGGCCTTGGCGGCCGAATAGTTTGCCTGGCCGAACTGGCCCTTCTGCCCGTTGATCGAGGAGATGTTGATAATCCGGCCCCAGCCGCGCTCACGCATGCCATCCCAGACCTGCCGGGTGACATTGAAGGCGGAGGTGAGGTCGGTGTTGATCACCTCATTCCACTGTTCAAGCGTCATCTTGTGGAAGGGCGCGTCGCGCGTAATGCCCGCATTGTTGACCACCACATCGACGGGGCCGAGATCGCTCTCGATCTGTTTCAGCGCTTCGCCGGTCGCTTCATAGCTTGCGACGTCGAATTTGTAGCATTTGACGCCGAGGTCGGCTTCGCACTGACGTGCGGCCTCCTCATTGCCGGCAAAGTTTGCCGCGACATCGAAACCATCGGCTTTCAGCCGTTCGCTGATGGCGCGTCCAATCCCCCTCGTGCCACCTGTAACCAGTGCGACTTTTGCCATATTTCTCCTCCAGAAATGTTGCGCAGCAAAAATTTTTGTTGCGTTTGCTCAACCTTATGTAAGCTTAGGTCTGTTAAATCAGGATACACGATTTTGAAAGTCTCGCGATTTCATGCCATCCTAGGTCAAAATCACGAACAAGAATCGCCGCATACGGCGCATTGAAGGGCAGGAAATGACCAAGGCAAACGGGTCCAGTGACACAGTTATCATCAAGAAGTACGCCAACCGGCGGCTCTATGACACGTCCACCTCCTCCTATGTCACGCTGGACCATCTGGCAGATCTTGTCCGCCGTGAGGTGGATTTCGAAGTGCGCGACGCCAAGTCCGGCGAGGACCTGACCCGGTCGGTCCTGACCCAGATCATCTTCGAGAAAGAAACAAAAGGCGATGGCGCACTGCCGCTTTCCTTCCTGCGCCAGCTGATCGGTTTCTATGGCGGCGGCGCCCAGAATATGCTTCCGGCCTGGCTGGACATGAGCATGAACAGCTTCGCCGAAAGCCAGGAGCGGTGGAAAAAGGCGATGGGCGGCACCCATCCGATGGCCTTCTTCGAGAAGCAGACCCGCCGCAATATGGAAATGTTCGAACAGGCGATGAAGATGTTTGCCGCCCCGGCGGCAGCGGCCTCCGCGGGCAGCACCCGGCGCGCCGAGCCGGCTGAGCCGAAAGCGTCCTCATCGGAAAAGGCTGCCAATGAAGAGCGCGATGAGGCCATGGCCGCGCTCAAGGCGCAGATGCAGCTGATGCAGCAGCAGCTCGACAATCTCTCCACCAAATCCTGATGGTGGAAGGCTCCAGGGCCTAGTCGGGACGGGCTTGCAGCGGTCGTGCGGCAAGCACCTGGCCGAAGCCGCGTTCCTGCACAATCACGGCGCAGGCTCTCTCACACGTATAGGAAAATGTGACCGGCCCGCCGGTCCACACACCGAGCTTGCGGGTTGAGACGACCGGATTGACCATGCCGTTAAAGGCGTCCTCTTCGGGCACATAGCTTACAAGATGAATGTCCGCCGGTGCCGGAAGTGCGCCATCCACCGCGAAGCGTTTGCCATCCCCGGCCGAGACCTCGATGTCCAGCGTATCGGCAACCTTCCGGCGGTCATCGATATTGGCGTTGATCGTCTCTTCCTTGGTGGCCGGGCATTCCTTGGCGCCATCATAGACCGATTGCGGCGTATAAGGCCCACGCAGTCCGAACCGGTCGGCATAGGCGGCCTGGCGCTCAGTCGCGGCGGGGATGGCCAGCGGGTCCGGCTCACCGAGATAGTCCCAGTAATCGACCGCCCAGGTCAGGATGAAGACCTCGCCCTCATGCGCCTTCTCAACCGCCCGAAGGGTCTTGTAGGCCTGCGGGCACACCTTGCAGTTCTGCGAGGCAAAGAGCTCGATCAGGACAGGCCGCTCGGCCTGCGCTGCCGGTACGAGCGCAAGGGCCGCGAGAAGCGTGGAGAGAATGGCTTTCATCGTCGCGCCCATACCGTTCCTGACCGCCGATTGGAATTCACTAAGGCGTGAAATGACAGATGCCGCCCCAATCTGGAGCGGCATCCGGCAGATTTGTCATTCTACGTGCAGAAATCAGGCCGCTTCACGGGCCAGATTGCGCAGCACATAATGGAGAATGCCGCCATTGCGGTAATAGTCGAGTTCGTTCTCGGTATCGATCCGCACCAGCGTGGAGATAGTCTGCTCGGAGCCATCGGCCTTCTTGATGGTGACATCGAGGTCCTGACGCGGGCTGATCGAGTCGATGCCGGAAATTGACACCTGCTCGGAGCCATCGAGGCCAAGGCTCTGCCAGGACTGGCCGTCCTTGAACTGCAGCGGCAGCACGCCCATCCCGATCAGGTTGGAGCGGTGGATGCGCTCAAAGCTCTCGGCGACCACAGCTTCGACGCCCAGAAGGATCGTGCCCTTGGCTGCCCAGTCGCGCGAGGAGCCTGTGCCATATTCCTTGCCAGCGAAGACGACCAGCTGGACATCGTCCGCCTGGTACTTCATCGCCGCGTCATAGATCGGCATCTGCTCACCCGACGGGTGATGGATGGTCACGCCGCCTTCGACGCCCGGCACCATCTGGTTCTTGATGCGAATATTGGCGAAGGTGCCGCGCATCATGACTTCGTGGTTCCCCCGGCGCGAACCGTAGGAGTTGAAGTCGGTGACGGCGACCTGATGCTCCTGAAGATAGCGCCCGGCCGGGCTGGACGGTTTGATCGCGCCAGCCGGCGAGATGTGGTCGGTCGTGATGGAGTCGGCAAAGAGACCGAGGATGCGGGCTTCCTTGATGTCTTCTGCTTCCGGCAGGTCGACCGTCATACCTTCGAAGTAGGGCGGGTTCTGCACGTAGGTGGAGGTCGGCGGCCAGGAATAGGTCTTGGAGCCGCTCACAGAGATATTCTGCCAGTGCTCGTCGCCCTTGAAGACGTCGCCATAGCGCTCAGTGAACATTTCCGGCGTCACGGACTCGCGCATCACGTCGGCGATTTCCTTGGAAGATGGCCAGATGTCCTTCAGGTAGACGTCATTGCCGTCCTTGTCCTTGCCGAGCGGATCGCTGGTCAGATTGATGTGCAGCGAGCCTGCAATCGCATAGGCCACGACCAGCGGCGGGGAGGCGAGATAGTTCGCGCGCACATCCTGGCTGATACGGCCTTCGAAGTTACGGTTACCTGACAGGACAGAGCCGACGACGAGGTCATTCTCGCTCACGGCCTTCGAAATGGCCGGCGGAAGCGGGCCGGAGTTACCGATACAGGTCGTGCAGCCATAGCCGACCAGGTTGAAGCCCATGGCATCGAGATCGTCCTGGAGGCCTGCGCGGGCGAGATAGTCGGTCACGACCTTGGAGCCCGGTGCGAGCGAGGTCTTTACCCATGGCTTGCGGGTGAGGCCCTTCTCCAGCGCGTTGCGGGCCAGCAGGCCGGCGGCCAGCATGACGGACGGGTTGGAGGTGTTGGTGCACGATGTGATGGCCGCGATGACGACCGAGCCGTCATGGATGTGGAAATCCGTGCCTTCGACCGAGTGCATGGAGACGCCATAGGCTTCCGGATCGGTATAGACATTGGTCGCGCCCTCATCGAGGAAGCGGGCCTCGCCCTTCGTGTCCGGCGTGGTGTCAGGATCCTTGGCGCCGCCGCGGATCTCGTTCAGCGCGTCGCGGAAAGCGGTGTCGGCTTCGGTGAGAAGGACACGGTCCTGCGGGCGTTTCGGGCCGGCAAGCGATGGCACGACGCTGCTGAGGTCAAGCTCCAGACTGGACGTGTAGATCGGGTCTTTCTGTTCCGGGCGCCAGTAGCCCTGTGCCTTGGCATAGGCCTCGACCAGCTTGACGCGCTCCGGGTCACGGCCGGTGTCGGAGAGGTACTGGATCGTTTCCTCATCGACCGGGAAGAAGCCGCAAGTGGCGCCATATTCCGGCGCCATGTTGGAGATCGTCGCTTCGTCCTCGAGCGTCAGGTTCGCAAGGCCCTCACCATAGAATTCGACGAACTTGCCGACCACGCCATGCTTGCGCAGCATCTGGGTGACGGTCAGCACGAGGTCGGTCGCGGTTGCGCCTTCTGCGAGCTTGCCGGTCAGCTTGAAGCCGACGACTTCCGGGATCAGCATGGAGACCGGCTGGCCGAGCATGGCCGCTTCGGCCTCGATGCCGCCAACGCCCCAGCCGAGGACCGACAGGCCGTTGATCATCGTGGTGTGGGAGTCGGTGCCGACGCAGGTGTCGAAATAGGCGATGGTCTCGCCGTCTTCTTCCTTGGTCCAGACCGACTGGCCAAGATATTCGAGATTCACCTGGTGACAGATACCGGTGCCCGGCGGGACAACGCGGAAATTGCGGAAGGCCTTGGAGCCCCAGCGCAGGAACTCATAACGCTCCTGGTTGCGCTCATACTCGACCTTCACATTCTTCTCGAAGCTTTCCGGTCCGCCGAAGAAGTCGACCATGACGGAGTGGTCGATGACGAGGTCGACTGGGACCAGCGGATTGATGGCTTCTGCATCGGCGCCGAGCTTTTCGGCGGCATCGCGCATGGCGGCAAGGTCAACAACGGCCGGCACACCGGTGAAGTCCTGCATCAGGACGCGGGCCGGGCGGTAGGCGATCTCGTGGCTGATGTCGCCCTTCTTGTCGAGCCATTCCTTGAAGGCCAGAATGTCGGCCTTGGTGACCGTCTTGCCGTCTTCATTGCGCAGCATGTTTTCCAGCAGCACCTTGAGCGAGGCGGGCAGGCGTGACACATCGCCCAGACCGTTTTCGGCTGCGGCCGAAAGCGAGAAATAGACGTATGACTTGCCGTCGACGTCGAGCGTGCGGCGTGAATGGAAACTGTCGAGGGATGGCATCGTGGGAGTGACCTCTTCTTGCATGTGTCCGGTGGGCGCGCGCCGGTGCGCTGCGCGTGTTTGCCTGTCTCATATAGTCGATGCGCGGCATACGCAATTGCAGCAGGATGAGACATCTTGGAAGAGAACGCAGCCATGAGCCGAGAGTTTCTGATCAAGGCGACAGGACTTGGCGCCATCAAGGGCGAACGCATCCTCTTTTCCGACCTTTCGCTGGAGCTGGGTCGGGGGGAGGCGATCGTCCTGCGCGGGATAAACGGCGCCGGCAAATCGACCCTGCTTCGCATGCTCGGCGGTCTCTCGCGCCCCGATGCGGGCACGGTGGAGCGGACCGTCCGCCACCACTGGATCGGCCACCGCAACGGGCTGAAGCCGCATGAAACGCCGCGCGCCCACCTTACCCATTGGGGCCGGGTCTGGGGCAGCAGCGCAGAGCCGCTGGCGGTCGCCCGGAAAATGGGCGTGGAGCGTCCATTCGAGGTCGCGGGCCAGCTTCTGTCTGCCGGACAGAAGCGTCGCACCGCCATCGGGCGGCTTCTTCTGGCGGAGCGCCCGGTCTGGTTGCTCGATGAGCCTTTTTCGGCGCTGGACCGGGAGGGCCGCGACCTTGTGACCGGCCTGATCGACGCGCACAGGGCCAGTGGCGGCGGAGTGATCGCGGCCCTTCATGGCGAAGCGCCATTCGAAGCGAGCCGGGAGGTGCAGCTGTGAGAACGCCGTCTCCCTTGCGCGCAGCCTTTCGTCAGGCGCTCGGTGAAGCCTGGGCCGGTGGGGCAGGCGTGCTGCTCCCCATTGGCTTCTTTGCTGGCGCCGCGATGCTGGTGCCCTTCACCGTGGGCAGTGAGGCGAGTCAGCTGTCTTCCATCGGTACTGGCATTCTCTGGGTCGCGCTGGCTCTGGCTTCGCTCGTCTCCATGGAGCGGGTCTTTCAGGCAGATCTCGAAGACGGCGCGCTGGAACTCTGGGCGCAGGAGGAGACACCGCTCTTTCTGGTCGCTGCCGCCAAGATCCTCGCCCACTGGATCATTTCCGGTCTGCCGCTTGTGCTTCTGACCCCGCCCATCGGGATCGCACTTCAGGTCGATCCGGGCGCGCTCATTCCAGCCATGCTGGCCTATGGTCTTGGCGGGCTCGCTTTTTTTCTCTGGGGCGGCGTGGCAGGGGCGCTTGCGGCAAGTGTTGCCCGGGGCGGTCTGCTTATCGCCTTGCTGGCCTTGCCGCTTTTCGTGCCGACCGCTATCTTTGGCGCGCTGGCCACCGTTGAAGGGCCGGGCGGGCCGAGCCTTCTCTTCCTTGCCGCCGCCACGCTGTTCGCGCTCGCTGTTGCGCCTTTCGCCGCATCTGCGGCGCTGCGCTTGGCGGTGGATTGAGACACCTTTATCAGGGGAAGCCATGATCAGGGCATTTGCCAATCCACACCGTTTCATGGCGCTGTCGCGCTGGCTGGCGCCAGCCTGTCTCGGCGTGGGCGCACTACTCATTGTCTGGAGCGCCTGGCAGGGGCTGTGGATCGTGCCGCAGGATGACTATCAGGGCGGCGATATCATGCGCGCCATGTTCATCCACGTCCCGTCTGCCTGGCTCGCCATGGCGAGCTATATGGGCCTTGCCGTGACCAGCCTCGTCTGGTTCGTCTGGCGCCATGAGCTTGCTGATATGGCGGCCAAGTCCATCGCCCCGCTGGGCGCTGCCTATACCGCGATGTGCCTTGCGACGGGCTCGATCTGGGGCAAGCCGACCTGGGGCACATGGTGGCTCTGGGACGATGCGCGGATGATGTCGGTGCTGGTGATGTTCTTTCTCTTCCTAGGCTATATGGCGCTGCGTGCGGCGATGGAGACGCGCCAGAAGGCCGCGCGCGCGGGCGCTATCCTCGCCATGGTCGGCGCGGTAAATGTGCCGCTGATCAAGTTCTCGGTCGATATCTGGTCGTCCATCCATCAGGATGCGAGCGTGCTGCGTCTCGACGGGCCCGCCATGCCGCCGGTCTATCTCACCCCGCTTCTGATCGGCGGGCTTGGCCACATGGTCTTCTTTGCAGGCCTCACCATGATGCTGGTGCGCGCCGAGGTCTGGCGCCGGCGGGCAGACGTGTTGATCGCACGCAAGCTGGCGGGGGCCTGAGACGATGCTGCCGGTCTTTGAACAGAATGCCGCTTTCATCTGGGCCATCTATGCCATCGGCCTCATCGTGCCGGTGGGACTGGTCATCTACAGCCTGATGCGGGCGGGCCATGCCAAGAAGCGGCTGGAGCGCCTGCAGGGCGAACGCGACGCCGCGCGAGGTCAGTCATGAAGCTCTGGCAGGCTGCCCTCCCGCTCGCCTTGCTTGGCGGGCTTGGCATTCTCGGTGCGTATCAATTGATGCAGCCGGAAGAGGAAATCTTCGTCGCGAAGGCTGAGCGGGACGCGCCGGCGCGGGCCTTCCCGCTGCTCGATGCGCCGGATCAGGAGATTTCATTCGCCCCGCCGCCCGGTGACAAGCCCGTCATGGTCAACCTGTTTGCGAGCTGGTGCGCGCCCTGCCGGGCCGAGCATGGCGACATCACGGCGCTGGCGGCTGAGTTTCCGGGACAGGTCTATGGCCTTGCCTACAAGGACGCGCCCGAAGCGACGCGCGGCTTTCTGCAAGAGCTGGGCAATCCGTTCGAGAAGATCGGGACAGACCGGTCGGGTCAAGGCGGTCTGGATTTCGGGCTTACCGGCGTGCCGGAGACATTCGTGATCAACCCGGAAGGCAAGATCATCCTGCATGTTCGCGGCGTGCTGGATGAAGAGCGCCGCGAACAGGTCGCCGCCGCTCTGGCCGGCTAGGTCCGCTTATTTCTTCTTTTTCTTTTTCTTCTTCTTGTCGGACTTTTTCGAGCCCTTTTCGGCCTTGGCCTTCTTGGACTTTTTCGGCTTGGCTTTCTTGTCCTTGTCCGCGATGTCCTCCGCCTCGTCCGTCATCTCCTCCTCGACATCCGGCTCTTCCTCCGGGGCGCCGATAGCGCTCAGCGAGATGATGAAGCCAGTCCGGCGATTGGCACGCACGGCCGAGAGCAATTCCTTGTCGGCCGCCTCGACCCCCGGTAGCGCGGCTTCATAGACGTCGCGGCCCTTGGGCTTGAGGGAGACAGCCTTTGCGCGGGCATCTTCCTGCGAGGTGACGCGCTCGATATAGCCTGCGGTTTCCATGCGGCGGACCATTTCGGCGAGTGTGGAACGGTCTATGCCGGTGCGGTCAACAAGGCTCGCCTGGCTTTGTCCCTCTTCCGCGGCAAGGGCCGCAAGCACCGCAAACTGGCGGATGGTCAGCCCTTGGGCTGAGAGCGTTTCGGAAGAAAGATTGACAGCGGCCTGCTGGGCGCGGTGCAGAAGATGGCTCGGGGAGGAGGAGAGGTCGAAACCCTGCTTGTCTTGCTCGTCTGCCATCGTGTCCTATCCTTGCTCATCTGCCTTCCTGATCAGAAGGCTAGCCAGTATCTGGAAACAAACCGTGTGCGGATCAATGAAATTTCCCAATAACGCCATACAATAACAGGTTCATGACACAGACGATTTCAGAAAACTTCGAGCTTGCCGTACCTGACGGCGACGACCGTGAACGCAGGGTCTGCGGCACCTGCGGCTTTGTCGACTATCGCAACCCGCGCATCGTGGCCGGGTCGGTTGTCACGAGCGGCGACCAGATCCTTCTCTGCAAGCGCGCGATCGAGCCGCGAAAGGGGTTCTGGACCCTGCCGGCCGGCTATATGGAGCTTGGCGAGACAGTCGAGGAAGCTGCCCAGCGCGAAGCACACGAGGAAGCCTGCGCCGATATCGAGATTGACCGCATGCTGGCGACCTATTCGATCCCGCGCATCGGCCAGGTCCAGATCATGTTCCGGGCGCGGCTGGTTTCCGGCTTCAGGGCGGGGCCCGAAAGCCTCGACGTCCAGCTTTTTGACTGGAAGGATATTCCCTGGTCGGAGCTGGCCTTCCCGACCGTTGTCTGGGCGCTGACCCATTATGCAGAGACGCGCCACAGATCGGACTTTGTCGCCTATGGAAATCCGGACGGCACCGACAAGGTTACGCGCTAGCCTTGCCTTCGGCGGGGCGTTCCGCCTCATCGCTGTCGCGAAGATGTTTCATCGTATAGGGCACGTTCGCGGCGCCGAAGGCGATGGTGATGACCCATGTGCCGAGCTTCCACCAGGTTGCCCAGGCATCCTCGAAATTATGCGCGCCAAAGGTGATGCCGAGGAAGTCGTACTGGCCGGCCGGGGCCCAGAGAATGCCCGCGATATAGAGCGGATCCTCCAGCGGCGGCACGAAATAGCGCCAGATGAACTCATTCGCCGCGGCCATGACGACGAAATAGCCGCCCCAGCGTATGGCAAGCTGGGTCCAGGCATGGTCAGGCAGGTCGAAGACCGACTTGAACATCACCTTCCAGATATTGGTACCGAAGGCCAGAGAGCCGAAAATGAAGGCCGCCAGAACCAGCTGCTGGATGGTCGGCTTGGCATAGATGAAGCCCTTGTCCTGCAGGACGATGCCGATAATGCCGAAGGCGCCTACGATCCCGGCGCTGAGCAGGGTGAAGAGCGGGACACGCCCGCCTGAGAAAAGGCGGTAACAGATGAAGCCCACCGTCATGATGATCAGTACGCCGGTCGCCCAGTAGAGGGCGGTCTCGGGGTTCACCGCCAGCTCCAGCCCGCCAATCGTCGTGCTGATATCGATGTCCGCCAGACGGATCAGATTGTAGACGGCGACGAAGGAAATGACCGGCAGGAGTTCGCCCCAGATCTGGTTCGCCTTGCCGGCTGCCTTGTCGAGGTCGCTTTGTTGTTCACTCATGCTGTCTCTTACGTCTCGTGTGCGCTGTCAGATTTCGAAAGCCTGTCTTGCACGAATGATCTGGCACCGCCAGCGTCGAGGAGTAGCGCAGCGGCTGCATAGACTACAGCGCCTGCCGCCGCCTTGCAGATGAGCTCTGCCCAGCTGCCAAATTCCGGAATGAAGGCGGTCGCAGGCCACATGGCGAGCGCGGCGAGACCGATCTTGAGGGCAGGCCAGACGGGGAAAGGAAACGCGATGTAGCGCCGGCCGCGCAGGGCGATGATCAGAATGCCAAGCGCATAGCTTACAATTGTGGCGATGACCGCGCCAATAATGCCGAGCGAGGGAATAAGGAGCAGGTTGGCGGCGATATTTACCCCGGCCGGGATGAGCATCAGGATGGCCTGTTCCCCGGTCTTCTGGGCAAGCTGGAAGACCTCTGAATAATAGTGCATCAAGAGCCCGTTCATCAGGCCGGCAAAGGCGATCCAGGGGATGATCCGGGTGGCGCCTTCGCGCACATCCTCACCGATCAGCGCTTCGGCGAGCGGTTCTGCGACAAGGGCAAGACCCGTCACGGCCGGAACGCCGATGAAGAGAATGGTCGAGACAAGGCTGCGCGCCTGCGCGCTCGCGGCCTCCGGGCCGTCTTCCTCAAAGGCGGCGAGGACAAGCGGCGCGCCCGCCATGGCGGCCCAGGCGCAGAGGAGAAGGATTGTCTTGTCGGCCACGCCATAACCGGCGGCATAGGCCCCCACCGCCGCCTCGCCAAGAAACAGCGAGATCAGAAAGCGGTCGGCGACCGAGAGCAGGATGTCGAGAGAGAGCGCGGCGGCGATGGGCAGGCCATAGGCGTAATAGGCGCGGATGCGCTCTGGAGACGCGGTTCCTCCTCTGGCCGCGCGCATCAGCCAGCTGAGCTGCGGAATGGCGACGATAAGAGCGGCGAGCGTCAGACCGGCAAAGGGGGCGGCGGCACCAAGACCGGTCAGCCAGGCGATCACGGCGCCGAGGCCAAAGCCTGCCAGAAGCCTGAAGGAAAAGACCAGCACATAGCGCGGTACCTGCTGGCTGGCGCGGTGGGCCTCAAGCGTCGCCTGTATCAGTGTGTTCAGCGGCAGGAGCACAGCGACCCAGGGCAGGATGCCGAGATAGCTGGGCAGCTGGGAGACAGCGAGCGCCAGGATGATCATCGCGACTGCGGCCAGTACAAGCGAGCGCAGCAGGACAGCCTGCACGGTGGCGAAATGGTCGCTGAGTGCCTGTTGGCCCCGCGTGCGGGCCTGGCCGGTATAGCGGTAGGCGGCAGCCTCGCCCGGCGAAAGGGTGAGCGTATGGATGAGCGCCATGACCGACAGCATCAGCGCGTAGCGGCCATATTCTTCAGCGCCCAGAAGCCGGGTGAACACATAGACGGCCCCGAAGGAGGCAAGCGCGCTCGCAATATTGGCGGGCAGATAGCCGGCAAGGTGGCGGGTCAGTTTCATCGCGCCTCGCCTAGCAGCAAGGTGCGAAGACAGGATTAAAAATTGACCTCGAGCAGAAGCAGGCCGCCGGCCAGGATAAGGGCGGCGAGGACGCGCCGGGCGCCGAACCCCTCTTTCAGGAAAAGCGCGCCCAGTATGGCCCCAAAGACGACAGAGGTTTCACGCAGCGCGGTCACTGTCGCCGCTTCGGTCATCGAGAAGGCGAGCAACGCTGCGCCATAGGAGATCACCGACGAGACACCGCCGACAATGCCGCCTGTGAGCTGCGGCCTCAATCGCCGGAAGAGCTGGCCGCGCCGCGTCCAGACCGCAACCGCTGTGGTACCGAGCCAGTCGAGCAGGAAGAGCCACACTATGAAGCTGAAGCGGTTCTCGGCAAGGCGCACACCATAGGCGTCCGTCACAGAATAAAGGCCGATGCCGACAGCGGTGAGACCGGCCCAGAAGAGCGCCGTCTGATCGAGGGTTTTCTGCTCAAGACTGCGTCCGGTGGGCAGGGCGAAGATGACAAGGGCGAGCGTCGCCAGGCCAAGACCGGCCCAGCCGAGAAGGCCCGGCATTTCATCCAGAACAAAGACCGCGATGATGGCTGTCATGAGCGGTGCGAGCCCGCGCATCACCGGAAAGACGAGGGAGAGATCACCCCGGTGAAGGGCCCGGATCATGAAGAACTGGTAGACCCAGTGCGCAGTGATGGCAGCAGCAATGGCTGGCCAGAGCGCGGCTTCTGGAAAGGGCACGAAGAAAGCGAACGGCAGGACACATAGCGCCGAGGTGATCGACAGGACCATGCGCGCGCTCAGCACATCGCCGCCGCGCTTCACCGCGAAATTGGCGAGGGCGACCGTAACCGCCGAGAGAAGGCAGAGAAGAAGGGGGGCGAGACTTGCGGGCATGGTGAGCAAGCCTGTCATCGCGCGCCGCGTCCAAAGTCAAGCGGCGTGGCGTAGCCGGTATCAGGCGAAAGAGGTGCACAAGGACCGCAGACGCCGTCTCGGCGCTCGTGTCCCGTCGACCTAGTAACTAGGTGGGTGCCGGTTAGGATAGGCCACGGCCAGTCCCAGCGCCAGCTCCCTTGACGGAACGTAAGGTCGGCGGACAGCTGGCTTCCTCGAACGCCGCAGCCCTTGTGCGTCTCCATCAGATAATGTGCCGGAGGGGGTTTGAACAGGGGCAATGCATGCGCGCACGCCAGAGACGCTCCATGACCCGTATGTCATGAAAAATCATTATATTACAAAGCGTATATCTGAGGGGTGCACGGGTTGAAGCCCTGCTCCCGATCTGTTTGGGTCACGGTCGGACCAAGAAGAAAGGAGGCCAATCATGGCTCTCAAGACGTTCCGGACCACAGCGACCGCCGCCATTGCCGCGGCAACTCTCTTTGCAGGCGGCGCAGCCGTCGCGCAGCAATCGGTGCCGCAGGAGGCGCAGCCACAGCAGGCCCAGCCGCAGATCGAGCCGGTGACCGATGCAGAAATAAGCCAGTTCGTGGCCGCCAATGAAGCGGTCAGCGAAATCGCCGCAGAAGTCACCCCGCAGCTGAAGGCGGCCAGTGACGAGGCCGCGGCCAAGGAGCTCCAGGCCGATGCCCAGGAGCAGATGATTGCCGCCATCAATGAAGAAGGCCTGTCGGCCGATCGCTTCACACAGATTGCACAGATGGCCCAGATGGACGCAGAGCTTGCAACCAAGCTTCGCGCCGAAATGAACAGCTAGGGCAGAAAGCCCCAGCCAGTTTCAGCACTTGTAAAGCCCCGCCTTCCCCTCGGCGGGGCTTTCTTTTTGTCCAATCCCCGGACTTCACAGACTATATTGAGATATCGCTTGTCATGACGCAGCGCCGGTGGGAGTCTTTGGACCATCTCCATTGGCAGTGAGGAATTGAAGATGAGATATCTGCTGATCGCCAGCCTGCTTGTTCTGTCGGCCTGTGGCGGCAAGGATGGCGAGCCGCCCGAAGCGCCGGATGCGGGGGAAAGTGCAGGCGCAGAGACGGGAAATGAAGTGCCGCCAGAGCAGCAAAAGCTGCCGGAAATCGTCTCCCCGCTGGCGGATGCAGAGCCGCTGACGCCCGGCACCTATTGCTATTTCCGCGATGATGAGAACGTCACCGAAGGCCTTGAGGTCAATGTCATGGATGACGGCCGTGTGAGCGGGGATAATTTCGGCACCATCCACCAGGAAGCGGCCGGTTATTATGCCGCCTTCAGCACGACGCTGAGCAATGGATCGCTGGGCGACAGCGCGGCGGTGACGTTCGATACAGAAACGAATGTCGATGGCGACAGCCAGCGCAGCAGCGCGATCTGGTATCTCAGTGAGAGCGGCGCCGTCCCGGACGGGCTGGACATGATGCTGGAGCCCGCGCCCTGTGAGGGGCTGGAAGAGCGCGTTCAGGAGGCCGGCGAGCGCTAGGGTGCAGCCTGCCAGTCAGACAGAAAAAAGCCCCGGCTTTTCAAGGGCCGGGGCTTTGATTTGAGGTGGGCAGACGGCCTCTACTGCAGAAGCTGCGTCACGAGCTGGGTCGCCAGCTGGACCATGACGATGTCGCCGTCCACTTCGGCATAATAATAGCCGTCACGCGGGGCCGAGAGACCATAGCGGTCATAGTCGCGGATCACGCGGTAGTCGTCATAGGTGCGGCCATTATAGCGGATCGCGTCGCGCTGTCCGTCTTCATAGCCTTCGCGGTAGGCGCGCTGCTCGTCGCGGCGGTCATCGAAGCGGTCGCGGTCGCGATAATCGGCACGGTCAGGTGAGCACCAGCCTTTCTTGGCATGGCCCGGCGGGCAATGCGACGGGTCGGCGAAGGCGGGGGCTGCCGTTGCGGCGAAAGCGGTCGCAACAGCGGCGAATGCACTGTTTCGCATAAGGTTTTTCATTGTTCTTCTGGTCCTTTCAATGCGGTCTTACGCATCTGAAACGGACATTCGGGAAAACCGGTTCCGGCAAGGCTCATTAACTTCGGTTAAGCCAGCCTATTTGGCGAAGAGGCGGGACATGTCGGCGAAGGCCTTGATTTCGATGGCGTTGCCGGAGGGGTCGGTAAAGAACATGGTCGCCTGCTCACCCGGCTGCCCCTTGAAGCGGATATAGGGCTCGATCACGAAATCTACTTTGCCTTCAAGGTGTTGGGCGAGCGCTTCCCAGCTCTCCATATCCAGGACAAGGCCGAAATGGCGAACCGGAACCCCCTTGCCGTCCACCTTGTTCGTCGGGCCCCCGCTTCGCGATGGGCCGGGCTCAGGGCTGCTTGTCTGGCCCCCGCCACAAAGCTCTGGCGCGAGGTGCGCGACGATCTGGTGGCCATGGAAGTCGAAATCGACCCAGTCCGGGCTGGAGCGGCCTTCCGGGCAGCCCAGAAGCTCTCCGTAAAAGCTGCGTGCGGCGGAAAGGTCGTGAACGGGGAAGGCAAGATGAAAGGGGGGCATGGGGGCGAACGTCGCTTGGAAGCTGGCCCCCGTCAATCTCGATTTTCCGGTCGGACAGTGCCGCGGAAACTCGCCCGTTTCGACGGTGCACCCATGGTGCATGGACGGTGTTTCTGGGCGGTGTTTTCGCGGTGCTGCGAAAAATCTGGTGGATCTCCACAGAAAATCAGGCTGGCCCAGCCCGCAATCGGGAGTGGGGGAGGTCAGCCCGTTCGGCGTTTGGAGATTGCATCTCTGACCAGGCCAATGATGTGGTCTGCGCTCATCGCTGTCTTAGCCGGAACTCGCAGGACCTGCCAACCGGCCGTGCGGAGTTTGGCGTCGCGCTCGGCATCGTTCTGGCGGACCGCTTCAAGGTCATGAATCGCGCCATCGATCTCGATCACCAGCCTTAGAGACCGGATCGCGAAATCCACCGTCAGCCCTTCAATCGCGACTTGCCGTCTTACGGCGTAGCCCTCTGCACGCAGCTGACGAAGCGTCTCCCATGCTTTCTGTTCTGGCGTGTTGGCTTGCTGGCGCAAGCTGCGGGCCCGGCGCGCTGAGGGGTATTCGCTCATGTCGTGACTATCGTTTCGGTTGAGACATGGCGCAAGCGGTTCGTCTATCGCCCCCTTCTCCCGGCAGCGGGAGAAGGTGCGGAGGGAGAAGCATCGCACTGCGATGCGCCGGAGCACGGGATGAGGGCTGCTGAGGAGTGAGTTTTGATGCTGAGCTCGAGTTAGTCCGAGACGTGGGAGCCCTCACCCCTGACCCCTCTCCCGCATCCGGGAGGGGGTATAGTGATGTCGCTCCAAAATACGTCTGGATGCCTTGCCTATTTAGTCAGCAAACTCGGATTCCCGCTAAAAGAGTACGAAACATGCTGAGCCGCTTTGAAGTGATGAAGCTTAAAACAGAGCAAGAGCTTCCAGCTAATTTCAACACTATTAGCTGGGGCTGCCTCGGACAGCGAGTTCCACAATTTCGGAGTGATCAAACGCGATATCCGGCAACTCACTTAGAGGATGCCATCGGGCATCGATAGCATCATCCATTCCCACGACCTCCTGTTTCTTTCTAAGTCTCGATTGGAAGGCTATTGATACTAAATGTCCTCTCGGATCTCGGCAAGGATTGCTGAATACACCAATCAATTTCAAGCTATCCTGGGCGATATCTAGCGACGTTTCTTCAAACAGCTCTCTGACAGCCGCCGCCTCTGCGGTTTCGCCTACCTCCATAAGCCCGCCCGGCAACGCCCAGTATCCCTCAAAAGGATCCTTTTTTCTTTTAATCAGCAGTAATTCTTCGTTTGCGATTACAACACAATCGACAGTTAAAACTGGGCGTTTGTCTGACATACGCATTATTTCCTGTTTGGTCTTGGCAAACCGCAGCTTCATCGTCTAGCGTTAAGATTGCTTTCTCGGGGAGGGTTTTATGAAGGCGCTTCGTTACCAAATAGACGAACATCCAAAGCTCAGCGTGCTGCCGCTTTTTGGTCTTCAACACGTTCTAACAATGTTAGGCGCGACGGTCGCAGTTCCTTCGATAATAGCAGGCGCTTACGGCCTGAATTCGGCCCAGACGGCCCTACTAATCTCAAACGTTCTAATCGCCATGGGCTTAGCTACGCTCATCCAAACGAGGTTCGGAACTCGCCTACCTATCATTCAAGGGAGTTCTTTCGCTTTCCTACCAGCTTTGCTTTACGTTTCAAGCATCCACTCTGGGGCCGAAGGACTTGCTTATGCGTCAGGCGCCATCATAGTAGGTGCGATACTACAGTCGTTCTTAGGAATATCTAAAGTTGCCGGACTAATTCAGAGAGTGCTGACGCCGGTAGTTATCGGCCCTACGATATTGGTTATTGGCCTATCGCTTTTTAGCGTAGGTGGCAATCAAGCTTCAAGCAATTGGCCTTTGGCCCTCACCACTATTGCCTTAATAATGGTGTGAACCGCGCCGGGTTTGCCGGAGGCCATTTTCATTGAGAGAGTGGTTTTATGACAGACAGGAAGCAGAGACATCCTTACTCGCCAGAGGTGCGTGAGCGAGCCATTCGGATGGTGATGGAGCATGG
>Ga0310345_10000535_pt1 | contig 53986 bp, 58 predicted proteins | sample HC15DNA20500_MG_FD_204667 | JGI IMG/M metagenome (GOLD analysis project Ga0310345, IMG submission 204667) | Marine microbial communities from station ALOHA, North Pacific Subtropical Gyre - HC15-DNA-20-500_MG | ecosystem: Environmental > Aquatic > Marine > Oceanic | place: Pacific Ocean: North...
ACCCGTCCAGCGTCGTCACCTCGAAACGGCCTCCCAAAGCTGCCGTGGTCATCGAAACCGGTATGCGGCAGAACAGGTCCGAGCCCTCACGCTGGAAGAACTCATGCGGCTTGATTGTGAGGAAAATATAGAGATCACCTGCCGGCCCGCCGCGAGCGCCGGCTTCGCCCTCGCCCGCCAGACGGATACGCACTCCATCCTCAATGCCTGCCGGGATATTTACCGTGAGATTGCGCTCGCGCGTCACGCGGCCCTGACCATGACAGTCTGAACAAGGGTCGGAAATGACCTCGCCGCGCCCCTGACAGGCGGGGCAGGTGCGCTCGATGGAAAAGAAGCCGGATGCCGCGCGGACCCGGCCGCTACCGGCGCAGGTGGCACATTGCTTGGGTTGCGAACCGGGCTTGGCTCCGGAGCCCGAACAGGTTTCGCAGGTAATCGCGGTAGGAACAGAAATCTCGGCCGTCTTGCCGTGATAGGCGTCTTCCAGCGAGACCTCCATGTTATAGCGAAGGTCGGCGCCGCGGTCGCGCCCGCCCGAGCGGCGGCCGCGGCCACCCATCATCTCGCCGAAGATGTCCTCGAATATGTCGGAGAAACCGCCGGCACCCATGCCCGCGCCGCCAAAGCCGCCATTGCCCATGCCGCCATTTTCGAATGCGGCATGACCGAACTGGTCGTAGGCGGCACGTTTTTGCGGGTCTTTGAGAATCTCGTAGGCTTCATTGATGTCCTTGAAGCGCTGCTCGGCACCCTTGTCGCCGGGATTGCGGTCGGGATGGAACTGCATCGCCTTCTTGCGGAAGGCGGATTTCAGCTCCTTTTCATCGACGCCGCGCGAAATCCCCAGCGTTTCGTAATAGTCAGCCTTGGACATTCAGTGTTCCCGGCCTGCTTCTTTTCGTTTTTCCGGATAGCAAAAAGCACGCCCCGATCCCGCCTTGTCGAAGAGGGTATCGGGGCGTGCCATCACGGTTCGTACGCTCAGGCGGACTTCTTCTTGTCTTCGTCGTCTTCGTCGATTTCCTCGAAATCGGCGTCAACGACGTTCTCGTCCGTTCCCTTTTCGGCATCGGAGGCTGCGTCTGCCTCGGCGGCTTCTGCCTGGGCTGCCTCATACATGGCCTGGCCTAGCTTCATTGAAGCCTGCGCCAGCGCTTCGGACTTGGCCTTGATATCCTCACCGTCACCCGATTCAACAGCGGATTTCAGATCGGCAACAGCTGCCTCGATGGCCGCCCTGTCTTCTTCCGAGACCTTGTCGCCATGTTCGGACAGCGACTGTTCTGCGGAGTGGATTAGCGACTCGGCCTGGTTCTTGGCTTCGACGCCCTCGCGCTTCTTCTTGTCTTCCTCGGCGTGGGTCTCGGCGTCTTTCACCATCTGCTCGATGTCCTCATCCGACAGACCGCCGGATGCCTTGATCGAGATCTGCTGCTCCTTGCCGGTGCCCTTGTCCTTGGCGGACACGTTGACGATGCCATTGGCGTCAATGTCGAAGGCTACTTCGATCTGCGGCACGCCGCGCGGTGCCGGCGGAATGCCCATCAGGTCAAACTGGCCGAGCATCTTGTTGTCAGCGGCCATTTCACGCTCGCCCTGGAAGACCCGGATCGTCACTGCGGCCTGGTTGTCTTCAGCAGTGGAGAAGGTCTGGGACTTCTTGGTCGGGATCGTTGTGTTGCGGTCGATTAGTCGGGTGAATACGCCACCCAGCGTTTCAATACCGAGCGACAGAGGCGTCACGTCGAGCAGCAGCACGTCTTTTACGTCGCCCTGCAGTACACCGGCCTGAATCGCAGCCCCGAGAGCAACGACCTCGTCCGGGTTCACGCCCTTGTGCGGCTCCTTGCCGAAGAACTCCTTCACTGTCTCCTGCACCTTGGGCATGCGGGTCATGCCGCCAACGAGAACAACTTCGTCGATCTCGCCTGCCTGCATGCCGGCATCCTTGAGCGCCGCCTTCATCGGATCGATGGTGCGCTTGACCAGATCTGCAACCAGCGATTCGAACTTGGCACGCGACAGTTTGAGGGTCATGTGCTTCGGACCGGACTGGTCGGCCGTGATGAAGGGCAGGTTGATCTCGGTCTGCGTCGAGGAGGACAGTTCGATCTTGGCCTTTTCGGCAGCTTCCTTGAGCCGCTGCAGAGCCATCTTGTCCTTCTTCAGGTCGATGCCCTGTTCCTTCTTGAACTCATCGGCAAGGTAGTCGACGAGACGCATGTCGAAATCCTCGCCGCCAAGGAAGGTGTCGCCATTGGTGGACTTAACCTCAAAGACGCCATCGCCGATCTCGAGCACGGACACATCGAACGTGCCGCCGCCGAGGTCATAGACCGCAATGGTGCGGCCATCCTTCTTGTCGAGGCCGTAGGCGAGTGCTGCAGCAGTCGGCTCGTTGATGATGCGCAGCACTTCCAGACCGGCGATCTTGCCGGCGTCCTTGGTGGCCTGGCGCTGGGCATCGTTGAAGTATGCGGGAACGGTGATGACCGCCTGCTCGACCTTTTCGCCGAGATAGGATTCAGCCGTTTCCTTCATCTTCTGCAGGACGAAGGCGGAAATCTGCGAGGGCGAATATTTATCGCCTGCCGCTTCCACCCAAGCGTCGCCATTGTCGCCCTTGACGATCTTGAAGGAGACCATGTCCTTGTCCTTGGCGACCGTCTTGTCGTCGTAACGGCGGCCGATCAGGCGCTTGACTGCAAACAGTGTGTTTTCGGGGTTGGTGACAGCCTGGCGCTTGGCCGGCTGGCCCACGAGACGCTCACCGTCATCGGTGAAGGCGACCATTGAGGGAGTGGTGCGCGCACCTTCGGAATTTTCGATTACCTTGGCTTCCTTGCCATCCATGACGGCGACGCAGGAATTTGTGGTACCAAGATCGATACCGATTACTTTTGCCATTTTTCTTGCTCCTTGTAGCGAACGGCCCGGACCCGATAAGGCATTCCCTATGGCCGTTCCTGTTTGGAAAAAGTGACAATTACACTTGGCTGAACGTCGATACAGCCTAGGGGTAACTGAGTCGCGCCGTATATAAGGAGGCAGGTTGACGGCTGCAAGTTTCGGCGCCCGATTCGCTGGAGGTTTCTCCGGGAAGCAGCGCAAACAGGCCTTTCAGGCGGATATGGAAACGCATATTGAAATCTGCCGCGGAGCGCGTTGGCTGCGCGGGTATCTAGACCGGGAGGGGCAGCAGGCGTTGCTCGACGAAATTCGCGGCGTCGTCGTTGTCGCGCCGCTCTACACGCCCACCATGCCGAAGACCGGACGGCCTATGAAGGTGCGCATGACCAATTGCGGGGAACTCGGCTGGGTCACCGACAGGGAAAGGGGCTATCGCTACCAGGCCGAACACCCGGTCACGGCCAAGCCCTGGCCGCCCATGCCGCAAATGCTTGAGAATATCTGGAGCGACCTTTCGGGATATCCGCGCCCCGCACAGGCCTGCCTCGTCAATTTCTACGATGCGTCTGCGAAAATGGGTCTGCATCAGGATCGCGACGAAGCCGATTTCGACGCACCCGTGGTGTCGATTTCGCTGGGTGACACCTGCCTGTTCCGTGTCGGCGGCACGGAACGCTCAGGCCGGACGAAATCGATCAGGCTGGAATCCGGGGATGCGGTTGTACTGGGCGGCGAGTCGCGGCTGGCCTATCACGGCGTGGACCGGATTTATCCGGGAACCTCGACACTGCTGAAGGATGGCGGGCGGATAAACCTGACGCTTAGGCGCGTGACAAAGCCGGGTTAGAGCTTCCTCAAAGCGACTTCCTCGACCAGGTGATCGGCACCCTTGCGCAGCACCAGATCGGCGCGGGGCCGGGTCGGGAGGATATTTTCATGCAGGTTGCGCAGGTTGATGTTCTCCCAGATGCCCGTCGCCGTCTCCAGCGCCTCGGCATCGTTAAGCTTCGAATAGCGGTGGAAGAAAGATTTGGGGTCGGTAAAGGCGGTCTTGCGCAGCCGCATGAAGCGCTCGACATACCATTTTTCGATCAGGTCCTCGTCAGCATCGATGTAGATAGAGAAATCGAAGAAGTCCGACACGACCGGAACCGCCTTACCCCCCGGCGGCAATTCGCGCGACTGCAACACGTTGATACCTTCGAAGATCAGGATGTCAGGCCGGTCCACGGTGATGAATTCGTCCGGCTGCACGTCATAGAAGAAGTGCGAGTAGACCGGCGCATTTACGTGATCCCAGCCCGCCTTGATATCCGAAAGGAAACGCAGGATGGCGGCGACATCATAACTGTCGGGGAAACCCTTGCGGTTCATGATGCCGCGCTCTTCGAGCACGGCGTTGGGCAAGAGGAAACCGTCTGTCGTGACCAGATCGACCTTCGGGCTGTTGGGCCAACGCGCCAGCAACTCCTTCAGAATGCGGGCGGTTGTGGACTTCCCTACGGCAACCGATCCCGCCAGCCCGATAATAAACGGTGTCTTGCGGCCCGACACGTTGAGGAACCGGCTGCGCTGCCGGAAGAGCTGCTGGCTCGATTCAACGTGGGCGTATAGCAGCCGCGACATCGACAAATAGATATGCCGCACCTCGTCGAGTGATATCGGCTCGTCGATCGAGCTCAGGCGCTGGACTTCATCACTGGTGAGCGTAAGCGGCGTGTCTGCACGGAACTCGGCCCACTTCTCGGCGGAGAAATAGCGATACGGAGATAGCCGGTCACGCTCCTCGTCGCTAAGCGAACCGTTGGCGGTTTCGCGTGACCAAAAATCGCGCGGCGCGGAATCGTCCGAAATGGGTGGGCTTTTCTGGTCCAAATGCAACTCCCGCCGAGGCTCAATGCCGACTGCGGCGGTTATCCCTTGCTCTTTCGCGACGCCTTTTCCTCAAGGCCTGACCGCGAGGTCCTGTTTTCCAACTCACCCAAGACATCGTCAAGCGCGATGCCGCGGCTCTTCAGCAACACCAGGAAATGATACAACACATCCGCACCCTCGGCGACCACGGCCTTATCATCGGTGGAAAGCGAGGCGATGATCAGCTCGATTGCCTCTTCTCCGAATTTGCGGCCGCATTTCCCTGCCCCTTCTTGCAACAGCGAGGCGGTATAGGAGGAGCCGTCCGTGACAGTGCTCCGGTCAACAATAATGCGGTTCAGGTCGGTGAGCGAAAACATGGGTGCTTTCCTCTAAAGCGCGGGCCCTGTGGCGTCAGTCGAGCCGCATTGGTATTCCGGCACGCTGCATATGCTGTTTGGTCTGGCCGACCGTATAGGTGCCGAAGTGAAAAATCGAGGCGGCAAGTACGGCACTGGCATGCCCGTCGCGAATGCCCTCGACCATATGCTCCAGCGTACCAACGCCGCCCGAGGCAATGACCGGTATTCGTACCGCATCCGAAACAGATCGTGTCAGCGCTATATCATAGCCGGTCTTGCGGCCATCCTGATCCATCGAGGTGAGCAGGATTTCACCGGCACCGAGATCGGCGACCCTGACCGCAAATTCCACCGCATCGATGCCGGTTGAGTTGCGTCCGCCATGGGTGAAGATTTCCCAGCGGGGGCGCTCGCCGTCGCCGGACACCTGCTTGGCGTCGATGGCGACAACGATGCACTGGTCACCGAACTTGTCGGCAGCTTCGGCAACAAATTGCGGGTTCGTTACCGCTGAGGTGTTGATCGACACCTTGTCGGCGCCTGCAGTCAGCAGTTTGCGGATATCAGCGGTTTCGCGAACGCCGCCGCCAACGGTCAGCGGCATGAAGCAATGCTCGGCGGTCTGCGAGACAATGTCGAACAGGATGCCGCGATTGTCGGAAGACGCCGTTATGTCGAGAAAGGTCAGTTCGTCGGCTCCGGCCTCGTCATATGCCTTCGCCGCCTCTACGGGATCGCCGGCGTCGATCAGATCGACGAATGAGACCCCTTTGACGACGCGGCCGTCTTTGACGTCCAGACACGGGATGACGCGGGCTTTCAGCATCTCAGCGGCCTTCCCGGCCGGTTTTCAACATTGCCAGCGCTTCCCTCGCGTTCAATCTTCCATCGTACAACGCCCGCCCGGTGATCGCGCCTTCGAGGATCGCGGCGTCGGGCTGCGTCATGCGCTGAATGTCTTCCATTGACGCCAAACCGCCCGAGGCGATGACAGGGATCGAGACAGCTTCCGCCAGTTCGATGGTCGAATCCCAGTTGATGCCGGTCAGAATGCCGTCGCGATCGATATCGGTGTAGATGATCGCCGCAACGCCCGCTCCCTCGAAACGTTTTGCCATTTCGATCACGCCTAGTTCGCTCGACTGCGCCCAGCCTTCCACCGCGACCTTGCCGCCTTTGGCATCGATGCCAACGGCGACCCGGTTCTCGAATTTCCTGCAGGCCTGTTTGACCAATTCCGCATCGCGGAGCGCCGCGGTCCCCAGTATGACGCGGGCAAGCCCCTTCCCCAGCCAGGCCTCGATCTGCTCCAGCGAGCGAATGCCGCCGCCAAGCTGGACCGGATTTCTGGTCGCCGAAAGGATTGCCTCAACGGCATCGCCGTTGACCGGCTTTCCGGCGAATGCGCCGTTGAGATCGACGACATGCAGCCATTCGAAACCCTGCTGCTCGAAGGCGAGGGCCTGTGCCCCCGGGTCCTCATTGTATACGGTGGCAGACTCCATCTCGCCCAGCTTCAGCCTTACGCACTTTCCATCTTTGAGGTCTATTGCAGGAAACAGAATCATCGCTTCACGGCGCCCAACGCAGAAAATTGCCGAGCAGGGCCAGGCCCAGTTTCTGGCTCTTTTCGGGGTGGAACTGCGTACCCACGATATTGTCGCGGCCGATTACTGCCGTAACCGGCCCGCCATAGTCGGTTGTGGCGATCAGGTGATCGTCATTCTCGGGTGCGACATGGAAGGAATGGACGAAATAGGCGTGCCAGCCCTCCTCGCCCATAGGGATACCCTCAAGCACCGGATGGCCATGGCGCAGGGAGAGCGTGTTCCACCCAATCTGCGGAATTTTCAGCGCGGCAGAGTCCGGCGCGATCTGTTTGCAGTCACCGGCAATCCAGCCGAAGCCCGGCGTGGTGCCCTTCTCAAGACCCCGCGTAGCCATCAATTGCTGGCCAACGCAGATGCCCAGGATCGGCCGGACCTGGACCTCGACGGCCTCGCGCAGGGCGTCGATCATGCCGGGCAGTCTTGCCAAACCGTTCCAGCAATCGGCAAAAGCGCCGACGCCGGGAAGGACGATGCGGTCTGCTGCCAACACAGCATCAGCCTTGTCTGTCAGGGCGATATCGGCGCGCACGGAATTCTCGCGCGCGGCGCGTTCGACAGCTTTCAGCGCGGAATGCAGATTTCCCGAGCCGTAATCGACAATGGCGACCTGCATTAGCCGAAAAGCCCTATGCCGCTTTGGCCGGATGCAGGTAGCGGCCTTGCCAGAGACGAGGGATCAGAGCGCGGAACCGGCAGGTTCGTTATTGTCGCTCGATCCGTGCCGAAATAGCGTTGTTCAGCTTCGGCGACGCTTTCACCGGAAACGACTGTCACCTCACGCCACCCGGCGCGTTCAAGTCTGCCGCGTACAAGCTGGCGCCCGTCGATAAACAGATAGAGTCCTGGCAGGATCGAGAGAAGGAAGGAGGCGACCGGACCGGCAACCATCCCCGCAAGACCGAGGGCTGCAACGGCGAGTACATACATGCCGAGCGCAAACCACAGCCGGTGGACCAGCAGAAACAACGGCGGCAGAACGAGTGCGAACAGCGACTTGCCGTCGCTCAGAAAGCGCGCATTCTCGCGTGTGCCGTCGGGCGGCAAATATACCGAATAGCTGGCCATCGCCTCGTCATAGCCGCCTGTTTCGCGCTGCACAAGAAGCCGACTGCATCGCCTTAGCGGCGTCAGGCGGTCAGCGTGCCCTTGGTCGAGGGCACGGCATCCATCTGGCGGGGATCGGTTTCCGTCGCCTTGCGAAACACCCGGGCCACTGCCTTGAAGCAGGTTTCGGCGATGTGGTGATTATTGGTGCCGTACAGATTGGTGACATGCAGGGTGATTCCGGCATTCTGGGCCAGCGCATGGAAGAATTCGCGGAACAGTTCGGTGTCGAACCCGCCGACCTTGTCGCGGGAGAATTCAACATTCCAGATCAGGTATGGCCGCCCCGAAACGTCTACCGCTGCGCGGGTGAGCGTCTCGTCCATCGCCAGATCGAGCGAAGCGTAGCGGTTGATGCCCCGCCTCTCACCCAGCGCCTGCGACAGGGCCTGGCCAAGTGCGATACCGGTGTCCTCGGCGGTATGGTGATCGTCAATATGGGTGTCGCCCTTGGCGGCAATCTTCATGTCGATCAGCGAATGACGCGAGAGCTGTTCCAGCATGTGGTCGAGAAACCCGATACCAGTTGCGATGTCGAATTTTCCCTCGCCGTCGAGATCGACCGATACGGCGATCGAGGTCTCGTTGGTCTTGCGCTCGATGGTGGCCTTGCGGCTTGCGCTGTTCATGCGCTGCTCCGATGCACTTTGGATTGCCGCGCGTCATATCAGCGTGACATTGATAAATCCATAATCTCCGCCGAACCGGCGCGGGTTTGCAAAATGGGAACAAGCACATACATAGCAGGTTCACCCTGCGAGGCGGCACATGCCAGCCTCTCCCTGACGGTCACGGAGCAAAGATGGAAAACAGCCAGAACGGCCCAGTCATGCACGGCACGACAATCGTTACCGTGCGCAAGGGGGGCAAGGTCGTCATCGCCGGGGACGGACAGGTCAGCCTCGGCCAGACCGTGATGAAGGGGAATGCAAAGAAAGTGCGCCGGCTCGGCAAGGGCGAGGTGATCGCAGGCTTCGCCGGAGCAACGGCCGATGCATTCACCCTGCTGGAACGGCTGGAAGCCAAGCTTGAACAATATCCGGGTCAGTTGATGCGCGCCTGTGTCGAGCTGGCAAAGGACTGGCGCACCGACCGTTATCTGCGGCGGCTGGAAGCCATGATGCTGGTTGCCGACAAGTCGATCACGCTCGCACTTACAGGAACAGGCGATGTGCTGGAGCCGGAAGGCGGCATCATGGCGATCGGTTCTGGCGGCAATTATGCGCTTGCCGCAGCGCGCGCGCTGGCCGACAGCGACAAGGATGCGGAGGAGATTGCCCGCAAGGCGATGGAAATCGCCGCCGACATTTGCGTCTACACCAACGCCAATGTGGTTATCGAAAGCATGGACGCGGAGTAGACGCGCTTGCAGATTTCATTCGAACCCGTCACGCGAGATCACCTGTCTCTGCTGAAGGACTGGCTGGAAGCGCCGCATATGCGAGAATGGTGGGGCGAACCGGAAGAAGAACTCGGCTTCATCGAAGACATGGTGGAAGGACGCGACACGAGCCAACCCTTCATTTTCAAGCTGGATGGAGAACCCACAGGCTATATTCAGTACTGGTTCCTCGGCCATCACCAGAACGAGAAATGGTTGAAGGACAATCCCTGGCTGGCGGCCTTTCCACCTGAGGCCATCGGCGTCGATCTATCAATTGGCAAGGAAACCATGCTCTCGAAGGGTGTTGGTTCAGCTACGCTGCGGCAATTCACAAGTGGGCTCGCCGAAGAAGGATATGAAACGATCATCATCGATCCCGACACCGGCAATGGAAGGGCGATCCGCGCCTATGAGAAAGCCGGTTACCGGCCGGTACCGGAACTGAAGGGCAAGACCGGCGACACGCTAATCATGAAATACCATCCCGAAGAGATTTGCATATGACCGTATTCTCCCCGCGTGAGATCGTGTCGGAACTCGACCGCTACATCATCGGCCAGAAGGACGCCAAGCGTGCCGTCGCCATCGCCCTGCGCAACCGCTGGCGCCGCCAGCAGCTCGAAGGCCCGATGCGCGAAGAGGTGTTGCCAAAGAACATATTGATGATCGGCCCCACCGGCGTCGGCAAAACCGAAATCTCGCGCCGGCTCGCCAAGCTGGCAGGCGCGCCATTTATCAAGGTCGAGGCGACCAAGTTCACCGAGGTCGGCTATGTCGGCCGTGATGTCGAACAGATCATCCGTGACCTTGTCGAGATCGGCATCACCCTTGTGCGTGAAAAGAAACGCGAAGCGGTGAAGGCGCAGGCGCATCTGGCCGCAGAGGAACGTGTGCTCGACGCACTCGTCGGCAACACTGCCAGCCCGGCCACCCGTGACAGTTTCAGAAAGAAACTGCGAGAGGGGGAACTCGACAACAAGGAGATTGAGGTAGAGGTTGCCGATAGCGGCAGCCCGATGGGCGGCTTCGAGATCCCCGGCATGCCGGGTGCGTCGGTGGGTGTCATGAACATCAACGACATGCTGGGCAAGGCATTCGGCCAACAGCGCACCAAGAAGCGCAAGACCACGGTAAAAGAATCCTACGACCTGCTGATTTCCGATGAATCGGACAAACTGCTTGATGAAGACCAGCTTGTTTCGGAAGCGATTTCATCGGTGGAGAATGACGGTATCGTGTTTCTGGACGAGATCGACAAGATCGCAGTGCGCGACGGCGCCTCCGGTGGCAGCGTTTCGCGGGAAGGCGTGCAGCGCGACCTGCTCCCGCTGGTCGAGGGTACGACGGTCGCGACCAAACATGGTCCGGTGAAAACCGATCACGTCCTTTTCATCGCGTCTGGCGCGTTTCATGTGGCAAAGCCCTCCGACCTGTTGCCCGAATTGCAGGGGCGGCTGCCGATCCGTGTTGAGCTGCGTCCACTCACGAAAGAGGATTTCAGGCGGATATTGACCGAGACCGAGGCAAGCCTGATCAAGCAATATGTGGCACTTATCGGAACAGAAGGCGTAACGCTGGAGTTCACCGAGGATTCAATTGATGCAATTGCCGATGTCGCGGTTGATCTCAACTCCTCGGTAGAAAACATAGGTGCGAGAAGGCTACAAACCGTGATGGAACGCATTCTCGACGATATTTCCTTCAATGCGTCGGACAAGGATGGCGAAACCTTTACCGTTGATGAGGCGTATGTGCGTGACAATGTCGGCGAACTCGCCAAAAACACGGATCTGAGCCGCTTCATCCTCTAGTCGGCAAAACTTTCAGGCAGGCAAGGAGTAGTTTCGCCGATGAAATCAGCGCCCCGGCATTCGTACGGTTTCCCGGCCCAATGGTTTGCGGCAATTGCCGCGCTCCTTTTCCTTGTGCTGGAAGCTTCGCATTCAGCGGCGCAGACCCAGCCTCCTGTAGTAGTGCCGCCAGGCAACCGGCACGAGGCGCAGCCGGAAATCCCCTATGGCGCAGTGTCACGCACAAGGGCGACGAATGGCAGCTTCCAGGGCAAATACGAAAAAATCCGCAATCTGATCGGCGGCAACCGCGCGCTTCAGGCAAAGATCAAGCAAGCGGCTCAGCGTTATGGGATCGCGCCAGTTCATATCGTCGGCGCGCTGGTCGGCGAGCATACCTACAATGTCGATGCGCTCGATCATTTACAGACTTATCTGGTCAAGGCTGCATCCTATCTGAAATCGGGTCTGAACTTTCGCTATGACAGCGAGCAGGTCACCGATTTCGTCCAGCGGCCGGAGTTCGCCCCGTGCTTCGGATACACCGGCAGCTACGATCTATGGGCCTGCCGCGAGAGAGTTTGGAACGAGCAGTTCCGTGGAAAGTTCACTGGCGGCAAGGAGTGGCCGAACGACCGTTTCGGACGGGTGTTCTTCCAGCCGCTGTTTGCCGGCCAGACTTTCGGACTGGGTCAGCTCAATCCACTAGCCGCGCTGCGGGTCAACGACATGGTCGTGGCGACGAGCCGCTTTCCGCCGCTGCATCCCGACCGGGCCGCGGAGGTCTATGAGGCAATCATGGATCCGGACATGACGCTGCATTACATGGCGGCGGTCATAAGAACCTCAATTGAGGCCTATCGCGACATCGCGGGGATGGATATCTCCAACAATCCGGGCATCACGGCAACGCTCTACAATCTGGGCGATGTACGCCGGCGGGCTGGCGAATTGAAGGCAAAGAATGACGAGTCTGACACACCGGTATTGCCGGAAGAGAACTATTACGGTTGGCTGGTGAACGACAAGCTGGGAGAGCTTGCTGCACTCGTGCGGTAGCACTTCCTATCGCTTTTCAGGTTGAGGTGCGGTTCGTTTCTCCCGCATCTGGCGCAGTTCTCCCAAGAGCGATTCCAGTTCCTCTCTGTCCAGTTCCGCAATAAGTTCAGCCAGCAGGTTGGCGGTTTCGGTCGCCTCGGGTGACAGGCCTGAAGTGTCCACGGTGATTTTCGGATGCGACAGCCGGGCGAGCTCGACAAGCTCGTCGGCCTCGTCCCAGATAATGTTGAAATAAGCGATGATACGCTGAAGGAAAGCCCAGTTGGGCCGGCCGCGATGGCCCTTTTCGAGCGCCGACAACCAGGCGGGCGAGACCCCGATATCCGATGCCATCTGCTTCTGGGTTACTCGTTTTGCCGCGCGTAGTTCGCGAACGCGTTTGCCGAACGGAGTCATGACGACGCGTCCCGTTGCCGGGTCGTCCGACGCAAACGAACATAAAGCGCACCCTCCCCGCCGTGCGAAACATGCGCTGCACGATATCCGCCGACCAGATTGCGCAGTGCTGGTTCGGCCAGCCAGAGTGGAACCTGCCGCCGCAATACCCCCTCACCGCTGCGACCCTTGCCGGTGATGACCAGGACGATCCGGTCGCCTGCATCGGCGCTTTGCCGAAGGAACTGCTCCAGTGCAGCGTGCGCCCTTGATTGCGTCATGCCATGCAGGTCGATGCGGGCATCAACGGAAATCTTGCCCTTCTTCAGCTTGCGGATGGTCGTATCGTCGAGCCTTACGGCTGCGACTGACCGGCTTGTCCTGCCCGATACGGGGGGATAGTAGGCGGCGGCAGTCGGAAGCCGCGACGGCTTGCCAGGAGATTGTTCAACGGTCGCCTGGCGCGGCTTGGATGCGGGAGGTTTTCCGGCCAGATCGTCCAGCTCGGAATCAAACGGCACACCCTTCTCCCTGTTCAGCGGTTTCACGCTTCGGCGGATTTCGTTCCAGAGCTTGCGATCTTCCTCGCTTAACCCCGATCGTGGGCCTCGACCCTTCATCTTGTTCCATCCGCGATCGGTTGGAGCATGAAGAAATCAGCCGCATGTTGTATCGCACCAGCGACACTTCCCGCTTCATCTCCCGTTCCGATGAATAGGTCACCGCGGGCCGGACCTTTGATTGCCGAGCCGCTATCCTGTGCGATCATCAGCCTCCGAAAGGGCAGGGATTCATGCGGGAGGGGTTCGCGCGTGGCGATCCAAACAGGCAATCCGAATGCCGTGTGAGCGGGATCGACGGCAATACTGCGACCCGGTGTCAGCTGCACGCTCGCCGATCCCACCGGGCCCAGATCCGGGTTCTCCGGCGCGATCTCACGAAAGAAGATGTAGGAGCGGTTCTGATCCATGACGGAGTCAGCCAGCTCGGGGTTCTTCGTCAGCCATTGGCGGATGGAATCCATCGTCACCGCATCTAGCGGCAGTTGACCCCGATCCACCAGCATCTTGCCGATTGCGGTGTAGGGATGGCCGTTCCTGGCGGCAAAACCGACGCGGATGCTTTCCCCGCTTACCAACTCAAGCCGGGCCGAACCCTGAACATGGATAAAGAACTGGTCCACCGGGTTGTCGAGCCAGGCCAATTCGAGATCCCGGCCAGACAACGCGCCCTGACGGATAGCGCGACGGTCAGAATATTGCGTAGCGGCGCATAGATCAGAGGGGCGGCGATAAAGCGGAAACCTGTATCTGTTTGTTTTCTCTCGCGAGGCAGGGATCACCGGTTCGTAGTAACCCGTCACAAATCCCGCATCGCCGCTGTTGGATGGCAACCGCTCAAGCCGAAAGTTGCGCTCGAAGAATTCGCGGGCGGCGCTTGGGGCTGTGCTCTCAGTTTTCAGGGATTTGTCGAGAACCTGCGAGAGTGCCGACTTCCTTGGCTCACCCGCCATGTGATGGCGAGCGCTTACTCTGAGGCAGGCAAGTGCTGCGGCATGATCGTCGGCATTCCAGCCGGGCAGTTCATCAAAGCGTGAGTGCCTGCCCGGTTTCATTTTCGTCGCGAGAATCCTGAATTACCGGTCAGCTTTCGGATTCGGTGGCCACCAGTTTCCAATTGGGATCGGATGAGCGCGTGTCGCGTGCAAAGGTCCACAGATCCGTGACTTCGGCCACTTGATCCGGATCGCCATCGACCAGCTTGTCGTCCTTGTCATAGGTGGCCGAGATAATCTGGCTTACAAACCGGACGGTAATGTGCTCGTCATGGCCGGAGAGTTCGGCTCCGGTGATCTTCGCCGACTCAACGCCGACAAATGTCGAGCGAACCTGTTCGGATCGCGATTCCCGGTCGGAAATCGCACCGGAGAACCCATCATAGACCTCGCGCGACAACAGGTTTTTCAGGGTCTTGCGGTCACCATCGGCAAAGGCGGTCACAATCATCTCATAGGCCATTTTCGCACCGTCGAGGAACGCCTCGGGGCTGAAGGCTGGGTCAGCGGCCATTATGTCCTTGAGTTGGCGGTTCAGCTTGGTGCCCGGCTTGGCTACGGCATCGATTGCGCTGTCGGCCTCTGCCGTCTTTACCGTATCATCGGCAGGGCGCCCGCGCCGCGGCAGCGTCACGATATTGTCGTCATTGGCTGCTGCGCCGGCCTGCCGGTCCTCGCGGCGTCCACGATGGTCCATGGGCGGTGGCTGATGACCGGTTCTTTTGCCCAAAACCGAGCGCAGGCGCCAGAAAATAAACACCGCGATTGCCAGCGTCACCAATGTTGTCATGTCACCAAATATGTCCATCAGGCCCGCCGGTAAGTGCGTTTGTCGTCGTTCAAAGTGATATAGTCATTCAGAAAAAAATTCAAAGCAGGCGTTCCAATTGAGAGACGCAGCCACCATCTGCCAAAGATAGCACAAATTTCAGGCGCCCGGGCACCTGCGGCAAGGTATATGCGTTTTTCCCTTATTCCCCTTCTTTTACTGGTGATTCCCGTATTGGAGATCGTCGTCTTTATCGCCGTCGGCGGTCAGATCGGGATCGCGGCAACGCTCGGCATGATTTTGCTCACCGCCATTGGGGGGAGCATTCTGCTTCGCATTCAGGGATTCGCCACGCTTTCCCGGATACGGGCACATATGGATGCGGGCACTCTGCCGGGTCGTGAGCTTGGAAACGGTGCCATGATCCTTGTCGCAGGGGTGCTCCTGCTAACACCGGGTTTCGTGACGGACTCGCTCGGCTTCCTGCTGTTTGTACCGGCAGTGCGTAGCTTCATCTGGAGTTCGGTGGCGTCGCACATCGTGGTCCAGACCACAGGCTTTGGAAATAGAGGCCCCCATAGCCATCCCTCGGGCGACCCTGGCGTGGTTGACCTCGATCCCGAGGACTTCGCCGAAAGGCCCGATCCCAGTTCACCCTGGCGCGGCGGCTCGGAGCGCCGAAACCTGCGCTGAACGCCTGTCCGGCGCTTGCTTGTTAATCGTCAGGCAACATGATAGCCACCGCGCAACCATCGTGCCGGGCGGCCAGCGCGGCAAATTCAGCTTGAGAGGACAGACATGGCAAAGGCAGCCAAGGGCAAGGCCAAGGAAGAAAACGGCGCAGCACAGGGTGGCCAGCAAGGACCGCAGGGGCAGGGGCAGCAACCCATGCTCAATGTGTTGGCGCAGTTCACCAAGGACTTCTCTTTCGAGAATCCGAAGGCACCGGACTCATTGCGCCCACGCGAAAAGCCGCCGGAGATCGACATCAATGTAAATGTGAACGCCAAGCCGATGGGCGACAACAATTACGAGATCGTTCTGGTGCTTGAAGCCAAGGCGCAGAATGAGGGCGATCTCATATTCAACGCCGAACTCACCTATGCGGGGATATTCCGGCTGACCGGCATTCCGCCCCAAACCATGCAGCCGGCATTGCTGATCGAGTGCCCGCGCATCCTATTCCCCTTCGCCCGGCAGATCATCGCCGATGCAACGCGCCACGGCGGCTTCCCGCCACTATTGATCGATCCGATCGATTTCGCGCGGCTCTATCAGACCAGGATGCAGAACGAACAGGCTGGCGCCGGAGCGACCAACTAAGGCGGTGAACCAAGGGGTCAGCTGTAGCGGTTCCAGACCGCGTTTTCTCCCAGTGTCTCGACAAACTCGCGATGCCGGGCGAGTTCCTCTTCTCCGATTCTGGGCGGTAGCGATTCGGAGCGGGACTGACGAACGCTCTCGGTTTGCGCCGATCCTGCGGTCACCGGGCTTGAACCGGGATCATTGTCGAGCAGAAGTGCGGCCTGCCGCCCGCCATTGAGCTCGATATAAACTTCGGCCAGCAATTCGGCGTCGAGCAATGCGCCGTGCTTGGTGCGGTGGGCGTTGTCGATATTGTAGCGGGCGCAAAGTGCGTCCAATGAGTTGGGGCCCATCGGGTGCTTGCGCCGGGCGATCGCCAGCGTGTCGATTACGCGTTCGGCGGGAAAGATAGCGCGCTTCGCCAACACGAATTCAGCATTGATGAAACCCATATCAAAGCTGGCATTATGCGCGATAAGATGGCCGTCCCCGATGAAGTCGACAAACTCCTGGACAATATCGGCGAATAGCGGCTTGTCCTTGAGGAAAGCGTCCTCGATGCCATGTACTTCCAGTGCTTCGGGATGAACCTGCCTGCCATCAGGATTGATATAGACATGAAATGAGCGCCCGGTTGGAAAGCGGTTTTCCAGTTCCACTGCGCCGATTTCGATGACCCGGTCGCCATCGGCGTGCCGCAGGCCGGTGGTTTCGGTGTCGAAAATAATTTCGCGCATGATTTCCCGCAATCAGTCTCAAGGTATCCGACTTGGCGGCTTCCATTCGCCGCCGCGAATCGTCTCGACAATATTGCGAACCTGCTGGCGTGCGTCATCCATGCCGCGGGAGGTATCCACGAGGAAATCGGCCTTGGCGCGTTTTTTCGTATCAGGGGTCTGACGCGCCAGGATTGCCTCGAACTTCTCTTCACTCATGCCGGGCCGGGCAAGCACTCGTGCGCGTTGAACTTCGGGCGGCGCAGTAACCACAACCACGCCGTTGACGCGGGCGTCGCCGCCGGTTTCAAACAGCAGCGGGATGTCGAGAAGAACGATATCGGCGCCATTTGAGCGCGCTTTCTCCAGAAAGGCCATTTCCTCTTCGCGCACCAGCGGATGAATGGCGGCTTCCAGTTTTTTCATCGCTTGCTGATCGCCGAGGACTCTCTCACCAAGCTTCTTCCGGTCGACCGCTCCGTCTTCCGTGGTGCCGGGAAAGATCGTTTCGATGACCGGCACCGCCTTGCCCGAATAAAGCGCGTGAACGCTAGCATCGGCATCGTGTACCGGGATGCCCAGATCGGCAAACATGGCTGCCGTCGTGGATTTCCCCATGCCGATGGAACCGGTCAGTCCGAGGATGATCATTGTTCCGCGTCCCCTTGCGCCAGCGCGTCGAGCACATGGCGGCGCAGGCCGTCGTCAACCTGCGGCATCACGCCGAACCATTTTTCAAACCCCGGCGCGGCCTGATGCAACAGCATTCCGAGCCCGTCCACGGTTTGCAGTCCGGCAGTTTGCGCGCGCTCAAGGAGAGGCGTTACCAGCGGCGCATAGACGATGTCAGTCACGATCAGGCCCGGCTTTGCGGCACGCAGATTGATGTCCAGCGGCGGATTGTCCGTCATGCCCAACGATGTGGTATTGACCAGCAGATCGGCATCGCAAATTTGTTCGGCGATGTTGTCCAGCTCGCACGGTTTCAGATCAACGCGCTGCCCCTGCCCGGAAAAATGGGCAGCGAGGTTTTCGGCCCGGATGAGCGTGCGGTTGGCGATTGCGATTTCGCGATAGCCGGAACTCATCAGCGCATGGACCACCGAGCGCGCTGCACCTCCTGCCCCCAGAACAAGGGCCGTCTTGCCGTTTCTCCAGGCGGGAGCATGCTGGTCCAGATTGGCGGCAAAGCCATATGCGTCCGTGCTGGTTCCGGTGAGCTTCCCGTCCTCGAGCCAGACGGTGTTTACCGCCCCGATGGCGCGGGCGACATCATCAAGCTCGTCGCATGCGGCAAATCCGTCTTCCTTGTGCGGTATCGTCAGATTGCCGCCGGCAAAGTGCCCGGCCATCCCGGCGAGAAATTCACCTATCGCTCCAGGTTCAATCGCAACCGCCTCGTAGGATCCGTCTATACCATGCTTTTCCAGCCAGTAGCCGTGCAGTACCGGTGACAGGGAATGGGAGACGGGCCAGCCGGCCACGAAGGCTTTCCGCATGTTTTGCTTCCGGCTGATGCCCGGTCATTGTTTCAGTGATCGATCAGGTTCAATTGCCGCAATTGCGCCAGCAAGGGAAGCAGGGACAGACCGACAATGGCGAAAAAATCACCTTCGATTGCCTCGATCAATTGAGCGCCATGGCCCTCGATCTGATAGGCGCCGACACTGGAAAGCGCCGCCTCGCCGACATCGGCTAGATGGCGTCCGACAAAACCGGGATCGAGTTTGCGGAACCGGATATGGCAGGTCTCGACATGGGACCAGAGCGTTTCGTCGCCGCGAACGATGACTACAGCGGAATGGAGTTGATGGGTCTTGCCGGACAGGGCCAACAGCCTGCGCCGGGCTGCCTCCATGTCCTCCGGCTTGTGCAGCAACTCACCGTCCAGCGCCAATGTCTGGTCGCAGCCGATGACATGAGCATCCGGGGTGTCGGCAGAAACGGCTGCTGCCTTGGCGGTTGCAAGCACCAATGCGACGTCCGCCGCATCCAGATCTAATTCGAGCAGGGGCGCTTCGACAGAGCGCTCGTCTATCGCCGGTGCACGGGCTGTGAACGCTACGCCGGCATTTTCAAGCATGGCCTGCCGAAATGGGCTGGTTGAGGCAAGGATGATGTTGGCGTCCGCAGTCATCACATCAGTTTCCGGCTCAGCCCGAATAGCTTTCAGAGGGGTTCTTTGCGAGGTGTCTGGCTCTTAGCGCGAGAATGGCCGCAGCGGTTTCCTCAATCGACTTGCGCGAAACGTCGATCATAGGCCAGCCCTGCCGGTTGCACAGCTTGCGTGTGTTGGCCAGTTCCTCGGCAATGGTGGCGCGATCGACATAGTCCGGGTTGGGCAGGTCGATATTATTGCCAAGCAGCCGGTTCTGACGCACCTGGTGGATACGGTCTGTGGAGGCGATCAGTGCGACGATCAGCGGCTTTTTTGCCTTGAAGACCTGTGGCGGCAGATTGACGCCGGGGACGAGTGGAATGTTGGCAGTCTTGATGCCGCGATTGGCGAGATAAATGCTGGTCGGCGTTTTCGAGGTGCGGCTGATGCCGATGAGGATTACATCGGGTTCGTTGATGTCGGCAGGTAACGCCCCGTCATCATGCATCATGGTGAAGTTGAGCGCGTCGATGCGGCTGAAATACTCGGCGTTGAGTTCATGTTGGGCTCCGACGCGGCGTGATTGCGGCATGCCCAGATAGGCCTGGAAGGTCTTGAAGATGGGCTCCAGCACGGAGACGCAGGGCGTGCCCAGTTCCTTGCACCGGGTTTCGAGCAGGTTGCCCAGATCGCCATCGGCAATCGTGTAGAGCACAATGCCCGGAGCCTCGTCGATGGCGCGGATGACGTCTTCGAGCTGGGTTCGACTGCGCACCAGCGGATAGACATGTTCGAGCGCCTGATTGTCCTTGTATTGCGAGGTGACGGCACGGCTGGCGGCAATCAGCGTCTCGCCGGTTGCGTCCGAGATCAGGTGAAGATGGAAGAAGCGTGGGGCCTGGGACAATTTCGCCGTGCCATTCCCGCCGGCGTCGCGGCTGTGGGCTGCTGTGGAAAAGATGACCACCCTTGTGCCGCAAATCGGCCTGCAAGGGAAGTTGCCCGAGTTGACTGAATCCCCATGCACATTCGGCGGGCTTTCGAGTGGCGGCAAATATGACTGTTGATTGCGTGGATAAAGAGACTGTCCGGATTTCCTGCACAGGCAGGCGTGACGCGACCGAATCCGCATGGTTAACAAATCGTTGATTTTTCGCGCGGGATCGAGTTGTCCACGCTATTCACAGTGAATGAGCCGAATGCGTTCAAACATCGTGGTTCTCACTGGCGTGTGACCCTTGGCCACGTACGCAGATGAATGACCGCTATTCACAGAGTCTAAGAATCCTAATAGAGCGAAGCCAATTTCTTTAAGGAGAAGCGTGCTGTGGAAACCAGCCGGAAATTGATGCGGGTTTTGAACGGCGAGAGCCTGGAAACGCCGCCGGTCTGGCTGATGAGACAGGCAGGCCGTTACCTGCCGGAGTATCGTGAAACACGGGAGAAGGCGGGAGGCTTTCTCAATCTTTGCTACACGCCCGAGCTGGCGATCGAAGTGACGATGCAGCCGATCCGGCGCTTCGGCTTTGATGCGGCGATCCTGTTTTCAGACATTCTGGTGGTGCCTGATGCGCTGGGCCGGGAGGTCGCCTTTGAGGAAGGACGCGGCCCCGTTCTGGAACCCATCGATGCTGCGGGGATAGGAAAGCTTGAGACCGGCAATGTGCTGGATTACCTCGCGCCAGTGCTGGATGCCGTGAAGGGATTGCGCCGGGAACTGCCGGAGGAAACGACCCTGCTGGGGTTCTGTGGTGCGCCCTGGACGGTGGCGACCTACATGATCGCCGGGCACGGTACACCGGACCAGGCACCGGCGCGTTTGTTTTCGTTTCAGAATGAGGAGGCATTTGCCAGACTGATCGATGTTCTGGCCGAGGCCTCGGCTGAGTATCTGGTCGCGCAATTGCGGGCGGGCGCAGATGCGGTGCAGATCTTCGATTCCTGGTCGGGTGTGCTCGATCAGCGGTCCTTCGCCAAATGGTGCGTCGCGCCTGTTCGCAAAATTGTCGAGCAGGTGCGGGCGCAAATGCCGGATGCGAAGATCATCGGGTTCCCAAAGGGTGCGGGCAGTCTCTACGCGAGCTATCGTCAGGAGACGGGGGTTGACTGCCTCGGATTGGATTGGGCGGTGCCGCTCGATCAGGCGCGTGAATTGCAGGCGAGTGGAACCGTCCAGGGCAATCTCGATCCGATGCGGCTGGTGGCCGGCGGCGGCGCGCTGGATGAAGGTGTCGACATGATAACCGAGGCGCTGGCAGGCAGACCGTTCATTTTCAATCTTGGTCATGGCATCGTGCCGCAAACGCCGATTGAGAATATCGATCGGATGCTGGAGCGGGTGAAAGGCTGAACTAATGCAATGGTTGGCAGACAATCAGTATTCGCTGGTGAAGGCCGGGCATCTGTTTTTCGTCGTCTCCTGGATGATCGGTCATCTCTATCTGCCCCGGCTGATGGTCTATCATTCGGAAAGCGAGCCGGGATCAGACAAGTCGGAGACCTTCAAGGTGATGGAGCGCCGGCTGATGCGGGGCATCATGACCCCTTCCATGATCGGCACCTGGGTTTTCGGTCTGTGGTTGCTGTGGATCACTTCGGCCTGGGAGGATGGCTGGTTTCACGCCAAGTTCTTCCTTGTCATCCTGATGTCAGCCCAACATGGTTTTGCAGTGCGCTGGATGAAAGAGTTTGAGCGTGACGAACGCAAGCGTTCCGCCCGTTTCTTCCGCTTTGTCAATGAGTTCCCGGCGTTGCTCCTCGTGGCCATCATCATTCTGGTGATCGTCAAGCCATTCTGATGGCGCCCAGCGAAATTAGCGCTTGAGAGAATCATCGTTGGGGGGTATGAGGAAGTTCTCTCCTCAAGATGCAATCGCAACAACGAACGTTGTTCCTTCATTCGCCCGGGCGGCGGACTGTATCCAAAGACAGATTGCATCGAACTCCCCCTTCATGACGGAAAGACCATCCTTCAATGGAACAGATGAAACTACAGGAACTGAAGGCCAAGACGCCGACTGATCTCGTCAGCATGGCAGAAGGGCTGGAAGTCGAGAATGCCAGCACGATGCGCAAACAGGAACTGATGTTTGCCATCTTGAAGAACCTGGCCGAACAAGATGTCGAGATTATCGGCGAGGGTGTCGTCGAAGTGTTGCAGGACGGATTCGGCTTCCTGCGCTCGGCCAGTGCCAACTATCTGCCCGGCCCGGACGATATCTATATTTCGCCATCGCAGATCCGGCGGTTTTCACTGAAGACCGGCGACACGGTTGAGGGACCGATCCGTAGCCCCAAGGAGGGCGAACGTTATTTCGCCCTGCTGAAGGTCAACACGATCAATTTCGACGATCCGGAGAAGATCCGGCACAAGGTCCATTTCGACAATCTGACGCCGCTTTATCCGGACGAACGGTTTCGCATGGAGCTGGACGATCCGACGACCAAGGATCTTTCGGCGCGCGTGATCGATCTGGTGGCGCCGCTCGGCAAGGGCCAGCGCGGGCTGATCGTGGCTCCGCCACGCACGGGTAAGACGGTGCTGCTGCAGAACATCGCCCATTCGATCACCGGCAATCATCCCGAAAGCTATCTTATCGTTCTGCTCATCGACGAGCGGCCGGAGGAAGTGACCGACATGCAGCGGTCGGTGAAGGGCGAAGTGGTATCCTCGACGTTCGACGAGCCGGCTTCGCGTCACGTCCAGGTGGCCGAGATGGTGATCGAGAAAGCCAAGCGCCTTGTCGAACATGGCCGCGATGTCGTCATCCTGCTCGATTCGATCACGCGTCTGGGCCGCGCCTACAACACGGTTGTGCCGTCTTCCGGCAAGGTTTTGACCGGCGGTGTGGATGCCAATGCGCTGCAGCGGCCGAAGCGCTTTTTCGGCGCGGCGCGCAATATCGAGGAGGGCGGCTCGCTGACGATTATCGCCACCGCGCTGATCGATACGGGTAGCCGCATGGACGAAGTGATCTTCGAGGAGTTCAAGGGAACGGGCAACTCTGAAATCGTGCTCGACCGCAAGGTTGCAGACAAGCGCGTCTTCCCGTCCATGGATATTCTCAAGTCCGGTACCCGCAAGGAAGACCTGCTGGTGCCGAAAGCCGACCTTCAGAAAATATTCGTGCTTCGCCGCATTCTGTCTTCAATGGGCACAACGGATGCAATCGAGTTTCTGATCGACAAGCTCAAGCAGACCAAGACCAATGCGGAATTCTTCGACACGATGAATACGTGATCGATTCGAAGGCGCAACAAATCAGGCGTTCCCTCTGTTCGCCTGGAGTGCGTCGCTGATTTGTGCTGCTGTCATGGGGGCGGAACAGGACTGCGCCTGGCAGAGTATGGCGAACTCTCTCTCGTTTTCTGTAAGGGGGAGTGAATGACCAAAATAGTTAGTCGGCTTATTATCTACATAACTGACACCGGTGGCCGGGTCGGCCTGTTTGCGTAGTATCTCCGCAAACGCTCCGGTATGTGGTGGCGCGCCGAGCTTGATGTTTCGTTGATGCGTCAGGCTGTGCAGCGATGCGATGTAGCCGGCGGTGCCGTAGTTCTTTGCGGGGGAGGCCGCGCGGAGATTGGTGGCGAGCTGCCAGCAATGGTCCAGCAGATCCGGATCACCGACAATGCCTGAAAGGCGCGCCATCGCTTCCAGCATTTGCGAAGCGCCCGATGGCGTGGCGTCGTCACTATCCGCGCGCGGCCGGGTCAGCAATCCTTCAGCGTCAGCGGCCGTAAGGAAGAAGCCGCCTGAGCCGTCATGGTAGTCAGACCGTGCGGTGGCGATCCATTCTTCGGCATCGGTTAGATAGGCCGTGTTGGCGGTGGCCTCATATAGTGAAATGGCGGCGTTGCTCATGGCAGCGTAGTCGGTCAGCAGGCCGGGCAGCACGAGCTTTCCATCACGCCAGGAATGTCCGAGCCGCTTTTCCCTTGTCATGGATTCGGTCACGAAACGATAGGCGTTTTCTGACAGCTCGATATAGTCGCGGCGGTCCAGGGTGAAACCGGCGAAGGCGAGCGCGGCAATCATGTAGCCGTTCCAGTCAGCGAGCACCTTGTCGTCCCGGCCGGGGGGAACACGTTCGATACGTTTCTCGTGAAGGTGCTCCAGGCATCGCCATAGTGTTCTCTGCTCCTCCTCGCTTATGTCGGGCGCATTGAGCCGGTTGGGGATGTTGGAGCCTTCGAAGTTTCCGTCGCGGCTGATGCCGTAATGCCGGATGAATACGGGGGCATCGTCGCCTAGTACCTCTTCGATCTCCGATTGATGCCAGACATAGTATTTGCCTTCCTCTCCCTCGGAATCGGCATCGAGGCTGGAAGCGAAGCCTCCGCCCTCAGTGAGCATTTCGCGTTGCATCCATTCGACCGTCTGTTCGATTCGGTTGCGGAACAGATCGGAGCCCGTCATGCGCCAGGCATAGGTAAGGTGCCGGATGAAGAAGGCGTTGTCGTAGAGCATCTTTTCGAAATGCGGCACAAGCCAGATTGCATCCACGGTATAGCGTGCCAGACCACCGCCGACATGGTCGTAGATGCCGCCGTTGCAAAGGGCGGTGACGGATCTCAGAAATGCCTGACCGTGTGCGGAGGCAGGGTCCCCATTGCTGGCCCGTAGCCAGATTTCCAAAAACGGCGCATTGGGAAACTTCGGTGCTCCGCCTATACCGCCATTGACGCCATCGAAAGGCCTCAAGGTGGCATCGGCATAGGTTTGAACCTGCTGCGTGCTGCCGGCCGTTTCGTCTGCCTGTGATGGCTGTGCTATCTGCGGCGGTGCGGACAGCCCCTGGAGATGGCGCTCGAGGGCGCTGGCATTGTTCTCCAGCGATTGACGGTCCTCCGACCAGGCCTTGTTTATGGCCTCCAGTATCTGCGGGAAGCCGGGCCTGCCATAACGCTGCTCGGGCGGAAAATAGGTCCCGCCCCAGAATGGACGGCCCGCAGGGTCGAGGAACATGGTCAGGGGCCAGCCGCCCTGCTCGCCCATCGCATGCAGCGCCGCCATGTAGATCTGGTCGATGTCCGGGCGTTCCTCGCGGTCGACCTTCACATTGACGAACCGTCGGTTCATCAGATCGGCGATCGATTCGCTTTCGAAACTTTCATGCGCCATGACGTGGCACCAGTGGCAGGCGGCGTAACCAATGGAGAGCAGGATCGGCCTGTCTTGTTCCGCCGCGTGTTGAAGAACCTCCGGTCCCCATTGCTGCCAGTGGACCGGATTGTCGGCATGCTGAAGCAGGTAGGGGCTGGTGGCTTCGCCAAGTGTGTTGCGCTGGTGTCGGCTTTGGGCCATGGAATGCGGCGCCCCCTGCCTGGTCATGGCCGGCATGTGGCTGCCGGCAGATGGAAGTTATTGATGGGTACTACCGATCTTCAACTAGACACGATCTATGCGCTGTCAAGCGGTCAGCCGCCAAGCGGTGTTGCTGTCGTCCGGCTGAGCGGACCGGCGAGCCGATTCGTTGTTGAAACGATTACGGAGTCGCTGCCCGTACCGCGTGTGGCCACTTTGCGGAATTTGAAAGATGGAAGCGGCGATATCGTCGATCGCGGGCTTGTGCTGTGGTTTCCGGGACCGGCGAGCTTTACCGGTGAAGATTGCGCCGAGTTGCATGTGCATGGCGGGCGCGCCGTCGTTGCGGCAGTGCTGGAATTGTTTGGCGGATTTGAGGGTATGCGGCTGGCCGACCCCGGAGAATTCTCCAGGCGTGCATTCGAGAATGGCAAGCTCGATCTGGCGGAGATCGAGGGACTGGCCGACCTGATCGGGGCGCAGACGGATGCGCAACGCAGGCTCGCCTTGCGGCAGATGTCGGGAAGCTTGAGTGCGGCGACGGAAGATTGGCGCCAGCGCCTCAGCCGTATCCGGGCGATGATTGAGGCAAATCTCGATTTCAGCGAGGAAGAGGATATCCCGGGTGATGAAGCGGAAAGGGCCATCGCCGCATTGAGATCGCTGGAGGCTGAAATCGCGGCGGCTCTGAAGGACGATCATCGTGGTGAAATCGTCCGCAACGGTCTGGAAGTAGTGCTGCTCGGCAAACCGAATGCGGGCAAGTCGAGCCTGCTCAACGCGCTGGCGAAACGGGATGTGGCCATCGTTACCGAGGAGGCAGGGACAACGCGGGACCTGATCGAGGTCCAGCTCGATATAGGCGGCTATGCGGTGACCCTTGTCGACACGGCCGGGCTGCGGCAGACGGAAAGCAGGGTTGAGCAGGAGGGGATAGAGCGTGCCAGAAGGCGGGCAGAAACGGCCGATCTTTTCGTGTGGTTGGTGGAGTCCGGCACCAGGGGGGACATGCCGGTGTTCAGTCGGACGGACGGGACAAAAGTTCCGGGGCGCAGTTTTGTATCCAAGGATGATGCCGGGGAGTTTGGCGAAGACGGAATCAGCATCCGGCGGTCGGACGGCCTCAGCGGATTGTTGGCCTGGCTGGAAGCGCAATTGCCCCAAATCGCGCAGGGCTCAGAGACAGTGCTGATTACGCGTCGGCGGCACCGTGACGCCTTGCAGGAATGTCTCGACCACATCGGTGAGGCAATCAGGGGAGCTCAGAGCGAGGAATTGATCGCGGAGCGGTTGCGGGACGCGGCGGTGGCACTTGGCAGGGTGACGGGCAGGGTGGACGTCGAACAGTTGTTGGACGTAATTTTCAGCGAGTTTTGCGTGGGTAAATGATTCACGTGAAACATTTTCTCGGTTGGAGCCGGACGGTGTTTCACGTGAAACAATTTGAGGCGAGCGTCGCGACGGGATTCTTTGACCAAGACACGGAAATGCCGTATGGCAGCGCCCAATCCTGAACACCTTGCATGCGAACGGGCGGCGAATGTCGGCTTCAGCCTCATCATATGATGTCATCGTGATCGGCGGGGGTCATGCCGGCACCGAGGCGGCTGCCGCTGCAGCGCGCATGGGCGCGCGCACGGCGCTGGTGACGCACAAGTTTGCTACCATCGGAACGATGTCCTGCAATCCGGCGATTGGCGGGTTGGGCAAGGGGCATCTCGTGCGCGAGATCGATGCGCTGGACGGGTTGATGGGCCGCGTGGCCGACATGGGTGGCATCCAGTTCCGCGTGCTCAACCGGCGCAAGGGTCCCGCGGTGCGCGGGCCGCGCGTGCAGGCGGACCGCAGGCTCTACCGCGAGGCGATTCAGGCCGAGATTGCTGCAATCGGAAATCTGACGGTAATCGATTCGGAAGCGGAAGGATTCGTACAATCCTCCGGTAGCGTTACAGGGATTCGATTGAAGGGCGGCGAGGTGTTTGGATGCGCGGCTGCCGTGCTGACCACGGGAACCTTTCTGCGCGGACTGATCCATATCGGCGACCGCAAAATTCCTGCCGGTCGCATGGGAGAAGCTCCGGCTGCGGGTTTTTCGGCCTCGCTGGAAGAGGCGGGGTTCAGGCTTGGCCGGCTTAAGACCGGTACGCCGCCGAGGCTTGACGGCAATACGATCGATTGGGCCTCTCTGGAAATGCAGGCGGGGGACGACGAGCCGGTGGCGTTTTCGACGCTGACCGAAAGATTGCCCAACCCGCAGATCGAGTGTGGCATCACGCGCACCCGCCCTGAAACGCATCAGATCATCGAGGAGAATATCGGCCGCTCGGCGATGTATTCCGGACAGATCTCCGGTGTCGGGCCACGCTACTGTCCGTCCATCGAGGACAAGATCGTGCGATTCGGCGACCGGGAGAGCCACCAGATTTTCCTCGAGCCGGAGGGGCTGGATGACGATACGGTCTACCCGAACGGCATTTCGACTTCGCTGCCGCAGGAAGTCCAGGAGATGTTTCTGCGCACCATTCCCGGCCTGGAGAAGGCGCTTATCCTGCAGCCCGGCTATGCGATCGAATATGACCATGTCGATCCGCGCGAACTGACGCCGGGGCTGGAATCGCGGCGTATTCCGGGGTTCTTCCTGGCCGGTCAGATCAACGGCACGACCGGTTACGAGGAAGCGGCGGCGCAGGGTCTCGTGGCGGGCATCAACGCGGCGCGGAAGGCGGGCGGCGCCGTGCCGGTGCATTTCAGCCGCACCGAAAGCTATATCGGGGTGATGATCGATGATCTCGTCACGCGCGGCGTGAGCGAGCCCTACCGCATGTTCACCTCGCGAGCGGAATACCGGCTGTCGCTGCGCGCCGACAATGCGGACCAGCGGCTGACGCCATTCGGCGAAACGGTCGGCTGTGTCGGTTCCATCCGGTCGAAGGCCTTCGGCGAGAAACTGGCGGCGCTCGATGCGGCACGCGGGAAGCTGCAGACCCTGTCGCTGACACCGAACGAAGCACGCGAGCACGGATTGAAAATCAACCAGGACGGAGTACGGCGAACGGCCTGGGATTTGCTGTCCTATCCCGAGACCGGGTTTGGAGACCTTGTTCGCATATGGCCGGAGCTTGCAGGCATGGATGCGCAGATCGCCGGGCAGGTGGAGATTGAAGCAGGATATGCGGTCTATCTGGAGCGACAGGGGCGGGACATCGCGGCGGTGCGCCGTGACGAGGCCGTGGCGATACCGGCGGACTTCGACTATCGCGCCATTTCCGGATTGTCGCGTGAACTGTGCGAGAAGCTGGAACGCATCTGTCCGGCCAGCATCGGACAGGCGGAGCGGATCGAGGGCATGACGCCAGCAGCGCTCACCTTGCTGCTGGCGCATGTGCGCCGAGGCCAGCGTCACGCCGGAGAAAACTCCGGCTTCGAACAGGCTTCCTGAGCAGTTGGCACCCAAAGAAGAACTGGACGAGGTGCGCCGCCAGCTGAGCGCGATCACCCCTGTTTCACGTGAAACAATCGAGCGGCTGGAACGCTACCGGCAAGTGCTGCATCGCTGGCAAGCCAAGACCAACCTGGTTTCTCCGGATACGCTGGCGCAGTTCTGGACCCGGCACGTGGCCGACAGCCTGCAGGTGCTGCCACTGTCACCCGAGGCCTCAACCTGGATTGATCTGGGCAGTGGCGGCGGGTTCCCGGGGCTGGTTCTCGCCATTGCAAACAGAGGCAGAAATTCGCGGCATATCCTGATTGAGAGCAGTCAAAAGAAGTGCGCCTTTCTAAGAGAGGCGGCGCGGCTTGCGGGAGCCGAAGTGCAGGTGGTCAATGACCGCATCGAATCGGCTGCAGAACGAATCGGGGAAAGTCTCGAAACCGGGCCGGTGGTCACGGCTAGGGCGCTTGCGCCACTGCCGCAATTGCTGGATTGGAGTGCGCCATCGCTGCAGCGGGGCGGACTGGCCATTTTCCACAAAGGCCGCGAATATGCGCGCGAGGTGGCAGATTGTCGTGGTTTGTGGCAGTTCGACATGGTAAATCATCAAAGCAGGATAGAGCCGGATTCAGTGCTGCTGGAAATCCGAAATCCGATCCGCCTTACGGTCTAGTTTCTGCACTGCGCAAATGGTGATTTGTGCAGGCGGGAGAGCCACCTGAAGAAACCACTTCTTTGATTCACCTGCGTAACGAACCGGGAAATGATTGGGACTCATGGGCAGCAGGACACAATCGCGCGTCATTACCATCGCCAACCAGAAGGGTGGCGTCGGCAAGACCACAACCGCGATCAACCTTGCGACAGCGCTGGCTGCTGTCGGAAAAAAAGTGCTGGTAATCGATCTTGACCCACAAGGTAATGCCTCGACCGGACTCGGTATCGACCAGGCAAGCCGCGAGACGTCGGCCTATGACGTGATTACCGGCCAGGCGGGGCTGGGCGCATCCTTCGTGACGACCGCCGTGCCCGGCCTTTATCTGCTTCCATCGACGATGGATCTGCTGGGCGTGGAGATGGAGATTGCCAATTCGCCGGACCGGGCCCACAAGATCAGGAAGGCAATAGAGGAATATATTCCTTCCAAAGTAAGATTCGATTACATCCTGATCGACTGCCCGCCCTCGCTCAATCTGCTGACCATCAATGCGCTCGCGGCGGCCAACTCACTGCTTGTGCCGCTACAATGCGAGTTCTTCGCGCTGGAAGGGCTGAGCCAGCTCCTGCAGACTTTCGAACAGGTACGGTCCTCACTCAATCCCGAACTGGAACTGCACGGAATTGTGCTGACCATGTATGACAGCCGCAACAATCTGGCCGAGCAGGTCGAGGCCGACGTGCGCGAATATTTGGGAAGCAAGGTCTACAAGACCGTGATCCCGCGCAATGTCCGCATTTCCGAAGCGCCCAGTTACGGTAAGCCGGCAATTCTCTACGACCTGAAATGCGCGGGCAGCCAAGCCTATCTGAGGCTCGCTTCGGAAGTTATCAAGCGCGAACGCAAGATGGCGGCGGCGTAGGTCGATACAATTGATTCAGTAGCGTAACGAACCGGACGTTCATACGGAAAACAGGTGCAGGCAGATGTCAGAGGACAATTCGAGGAAAAGACTGGGACGGGGGCTGCAGGCGCTGATCGGCGATCCGGCGCCGGCGGCGCAGCCGGCCAATGACAGTCCGGCAACACGGCCAGACCGCACGGTGCCGATCGAACATGTCAGAGCCAATCCCAACAATCCGCGCCGTCATTTCAACGAGGAGGAATTGGCTGAACTCTCCACCTCGATCCGGCAGCACGGTATCGTGCAGCCGCTGCTGGTGCGGCCACTCTCGGGGGCGGGCATGGATCGCGACCTGGGCGGAGCGCAGTTCGAGATCGTTGCGGGCGAACGGCGCTGGCGTGCGGCCCAGCGCGCCGGACTGCATGAGGTGCCGGTCATCATTCGCGACATGGCCGACCGGCAGGCGCTGGAAATCGCCATCATCGAAAATGTGCAGCGTGCCGATCTGGGGGCACTTGAGGAGGCGCAAGGCTATCAGCAACTCATCGATGAGTATGATTACAGCCAAGCGGAACTGGCCAATGTCATCGGCAAGAGCCGCAGCCACGTCGCCAATACGCTGCGGCTTCTGAAACTGCCCGAAGGCGTTCGCGATCTGGTGGCTTCCGGTCAGCTTTCGGCGGGTCATGCCCGGGCGCTGGTGGCAAGCGAAGAGCCGCAGAAACTGGCCGCGAAGATCGTCAGCGAGGGCCTGTCGGTGCGGCAGGCAGAAGCCCTGGCGCAGCACGCGGCGCGTGGGACAGCGACTTCCGGCGACACGCAACCCCGCGCTCCCGAAACCAAGAGTGCGGATGTCAAGGCGCTTGAGAAACATATCAGCGACCTGCTGGGCCTCAAGGTGATGATCGCCGACAAGCAGAACGGCTCCGGCGAATTGCGCATTCGCTACCGAACGCTGGAACAGCTTGATGGTGTCTGTCGCCGGCTCGAGCACGGCATCTGAGTTTTAGCGCGTCTTCGCCCTGCGGCTGCCCGCCGGTCTGGCGCCAGCCTGCATCGCGATGGCCATCAGCGTGGTCGAAGCGAGCGAGCGAGCCAGAGCCGGGTTGGCCCTGCAATCCAGCGATGCTGCGTCGAGACGTTTCAGGGCATTTGCAATGGATGGTGCGCGCCAACGCGACAGCGCTTTCGTGAACGCCGCCTTCCGCGAGAAATGGATGGGCGGGCGTGCAGCGCCAACCGCCTGCTCGGCTGATTTTCCCGAATTGTCTATTCCGTACCGCAATTGCTGCAAACTCTGGAACTGGCGCAGCGCCGAGAGCACAATCATGTCGGGGGCGGTGTCCTGATCGAACAGCCGCCGCAGATGCCGCTCCAGTGCAACCATGTCCCCGGCCATGGCCGCGTCTACGGCGTCGCTCATGTCCAACAGCGAGGAGTCACCGCCAATCGCCCTTATGTCAGCCAGCGTGACCTGCGACTTGCCATCGCAATACAGCGCCAACTTCGCAATCTCGTTGCGGCTGGCCATGCGGTCGCCGCCTAGCTGGCTACGCAGGACCAGACGGGCATCATCGTCTATTCCTAGGCCATGCTTGCCCAGTTCGTCATGGATCAGCCTGTCGAGGTCCCGCTCACTGTCGGGATAGCAAGGAATCGCCATGGCATTGGCGTTACCCTCCACCTGCTTGCGTAGTGCTGCATCACGCTTGAGGTCTCCGGCCTCGATAATTATCCAGCAATCCTTCGGCGGGGAATCGAGGACGGGCGTCACGCAGTCGGCGAGGTTGCGGCGCGTTGTGCCGGAAATGCGGATGAGCCGATTGCCACCGAACATGGAGATGGCGCTTGCCTCGTCGGCCAGCCTGCCGCGATCTTCCGCAACCATGTCGGCGTCGAGGCGGATATGGGAGAAGGGATCGCCAAGATCGACATCAAGCGCGGCCGCAATAGCGTTTGCCCGCTCGGTTACGAGACCGGTATCCGGTCCGTAGATCAAAAAGACGGGAATGCCGGTATCGGGAGATTCGCAGAACCGGTCGGCCTGGTGTGATTTTACCTGAGCCATCGTCCCCGTAGACTAACGGCCGAGATCGGCAGCGATGGCCAGACGTACCAGTTCGGCAGCTTCTTTCGCCGCGCGGTTCTCCGCGTCGCGTACGGCACGGCTGTTGGCAAAACTCTGCGAGGTGCGATCATAGGCAGCGGTAGCAATGCGGGTGCCGCCGCCGATCAGCGAATTGGATGCCTTCTCGATGAGATCGTAGCTCACGGTTACGGTGACTGAACCGGCGGTATTGTCCCGCACGGTACGGGTGGGAGCGAATTCCTTGTTGGTGTCCCGCACACGAATGCGCGCTTCATACTGTGGCTGTACCGAACCGCGTCCGCCCTCCAGAAGGAAGATCAGATGGTTACGAACCTGCTGGCCGACACGGGTATCGACTTCTGGAATCCAGACCGCCGAAAGCGCGTAGGCGTCGGTGCCCGGCGCATAGGTATTGTTACTGCCATAGAGCGGCTGGAATACGCAGCCCGAGACGCCAAGCGCCAGGCAGAGTGCCGCCGCCGATAATGTCCGCCTGAGTGTTGTCGTATTCATGTCTGCTTTTCCGTGCGTGGTGGCGTCAGATCACCACGTTCACAATTCTTTTCGGCACAACGATGACCTTGCGCGGTTCACCGCCGTTCAGCGCCTTCTGTATCACATCAAGCGCAAGTGTGGCATCCTTGATTGTCTGCTCGTCGCTGTCGGCAGCGATGGTGACGTCACCGCGCTTTTTGCCGTTGACCTGAACCGGCAGGGTCAGTTCGTCCTCGACCACCAATGACGGGTCGAACTCCGGCCAGGCGGCCTCGGCCACCAGTCCCACATTGCCCAGATGCTGCCAGCATTCCTCCGCCAGATGCGGGATGACCGGCGCGATGAGCTGTACCAGAATGTTGAGGCACTCGCGAATCGCGGCCCGGTCGTCGTCGCTGCCAGTGTCCGCGTCATCGACGGCGGAAGCAATCGCGTTGACCAGTTCGTGGATGCGCGCGATCGCCTTGTTGAAGGACAGCCGCTCGAAATCCTCGCCAACCAACTTCAACGTCTTGTGCGCGGCCTTGCGGGCATCCGCGAACTTGCTTGACGCCGACGCCACATTGCCTGACGCCCTGTTGCCCTCGAAACCGGAGACCAGCCGCCATACGCGCTGGACGAAACGGTGCGCGCCTTCCGCGCCACGGTCGGTCCACTCCACATCACGCTCGGGAGGAGAATCGGAGAGCATGAACCAGCGCGCCGTGTCGGCGCCGTAGCTCTGGGTTATCTCCTCGGGTCCGATCGTGTTGCGCTTCGACTTGGACATCTTCTCCAGCGGACCGATATCGACTTCTTCACTGGTCGAAATACGGATCGCCTTGCGGCTGTCGTCGTGACCTTCAAGCCTGACCTCGCCCGGTTCTAGCCATGTGCCGTCGGCGGCGCGATAGGTCTCGTGCACCACCATGCCCTGGGTGAAGAGGCCCTTGAACGGCTCGTCGATGTTCAGATGACCCGTCTTCTTCATCGCGCGCGTGAAGAAACGCGAATACAGCAGATGCAGAATGGCGTGCTCGATGCCGCCAATATACTGATCGACCGGCAACCATGCATTGGCTGCCTTCGGATCGGTGGGCCGGTCTTCCTGCGGTGCGGTGAAGCGGGCGAAATACCAGGACGAATCCACGAAGGTGTCCATGGTGTCGGTTTCGCGTCTTCCAGGCTTGCCGCATTTGGGGCAGTCGATATGCTTCCAGGTCGGATGGCGGTCGAGCGGGTTGCCCGGGTTCTCGAAATCGATGTCGTCGGGCAGGCGCACGGGCAACTGGTCCTTGGGAACCGGAACGATACCGCAGGCCTCGCAATGGATCACAGGGATGGGGCAGCCCCAATAGCGCTGGCGAGAAATGCCCCAGTCGCGCAGGCGGAAACGCACCATGCCCTTGCCCAGATCATGTTCCTCGAACCAGTCGATGGTGCGGTCGATGGCCTCCTGGCTGGTTGCCTCTTCTATGCCGGCGAAGTGGTTCACATAGACGACCTGCTCCGATTTCGGCGGCACCAGAGCCTCGTCACCGACATCGGTATTCTCGCCCGGCAGGTAAAACGCATTGCGGACCGCAAGCCCGTATTTGCGGGCGAAATCGAGATCGCGTTGGTCATGCGCCGGGCAGCCGAACACAGCGCCGGTGCCGTAATCCATCAGCACGAAATTGCCGATCCAGACCGGCAAATCCCGGTCTTCAGTGGGGTGGCGGACCGTGAACTGTGTCTCAAAGCCGCGCTTCTCGGCCTTTTCCAGCGCCTCCTCGGATGTGCCCATGCGGCGGCATTCGGCGTTGAACGCGGCGAGTTCAGGGCTGTCCTTTTCCAGCGCCAGCGACACCGGATGGTCCGGCGAGATCGCAAGAAAACTTGCGCCATGCAGCGTGTCGGGCCGGGTCGAATAGCAGCGGATCTCGTCATGTCCGGCAAAAGGATTGGTCAGCGCAAACGGCATCTCGATGCCGCGCGACTTGCCGATCCAGTTGCGCTGCATCAGGCGGACCTTGTCAGGCCACTGGTCGAGACCGTCTATGGCCTCAAGCAATTCCTCGCTGTAGTCTGTGATCTTGAAAACCCACTGAGCCAGCTCGCGCTGTTCGACCAGTGCTCCGGAGCGCCATCCCCGGCCCTCGATCACCTGCTCGTTTGCCAGAACGGTTTGATCCACCGGATCCCAATTCACCTTCGAGAAGCGGCGTCCGGCCAGGCCGGCTGCGAGGAAGTCGATGAATAGTTCCTGCTGGTAGTGGTAGTATTCGGGATCGCAGGTCGCGAATTCGCGTGTCCAGTCGAGTGACAGGCCCATCAATTTCAGCTGGGCCCGCATCGTGTCGATATTCTGGTAGGTCCATTCGCGCGGATGCACCTTGTTCTGCATGGCGGCGTTTTCCGCCGGCATGCCGAATGCGTCCCAGCCCATCGGGTGCAAGACGTTGAAGCCGCAGGCGCGCTTGTAGCGGGCGACGACGTCGCCCATCGTATAGTTACGTGTATGCCCGATATGGATGCGTCCCGAGGGATAGGGGAACATCTCCAGCACGTAATATTTGGGCCGCGGATCGTCATTGTCGGTGACGAAGAGCTGCTTTTCCTCCCAGGCTTTCTGCCAGCGGGGCTCGGCGTCGCGTGCGTTATATCGTCGGATTGTCATCGGGGTGGACTTTTCGGAAAGGGCAAGTGCACAAAGCGGCTGACGCAAACCAGAATTTGACGTTCCGGTCAACTATTCCGGATTTTGCCGCACATAGTCAGGGGAGCAGTGTGGTCGATGACGCCGCCGTCACAGATAGATGTCGCAGACAATTACCGGCAAGTCATGGCCAACATCGGTCAGGCGGCCAGCGATGCCGGTCGCGTTGCAGACGACATAACCCTGGTGGCGGTATCCAAGACATTCGATTCGGAAGCGATACGCCCCGTGCTGGAGGCTGGCTACAGGGCGTTCGGCGAAAACCGGGTGCAGGAGGCACAGGGCAAGTGGCCGCAGCTCCGCAAGGATTACCAGCAGATCGAACTGCATCTGATCGGGCCGCTGCAAAGCAACAAGGCCGCTGAAGCGGTCGCGTTGTTTGATGTCATCGAAAGCATCGACCGTGAAAAGATCGCCCGGGCGATTGCCGCCGAGATGCAGAAACAGCAGCGCCAGACAAAATTGTTCGTACAGGTCAATACGGGGGAAGAGACTCAGAAGGCGGGAATTTCGCCGGAAAGCGCGTCGGAATTCGTCAACTGGTGCCGACACGAAGCCGGTCTCGCCATTGAGGGCCTGATGTGCATTCCGCCGTTCGAGGAAAATCCCGGCCCGCATTTCGCCCTGCTGGCGAAACTCGCCAAACAATGCAAAGTCTCCAAACTATCGATGGGCATGTCAGGGGATTATGAAACCGCGATTGCCTTCGGTGCCACGCATGTGCGCGTCGGCAGCGCCATATTCGGTTTACGCTAGTCTCAGGGCATAACCCGCACCACCGCATCGCGGCGAAGCCGTTTCAGCAGCTTGCGCATGAGGTTCGGTTCAACGGCAATGCAGCCGAGCGTTGGTTTCCCGTCCGCCGAGGTCTGGTGCAGGAATATCGCACTGCCGCGCCCGCGAATCCGGGGCCGGAAGTTCCAGTCGAGAACGAGGCAGATATCGTAGAGCCGGTCTTCGCGGCGCATGAATTCGTGCGACATATTGAAGGGCAACCGGACAGGCCGGTTATATTGTGGGGCAACCGGGTCGTCGCACCACCCGTCATCGGTTGCGGCGTCGTGCATTGCCATGGTGGTCGCCAACCGCATCATCCGGTCGCGGCGGAAGTAGCCGCCGAGTATTCTCAACCTTCCGGCAGGGGTGGCGCGGTCGCCTTCGCGTTTGATGACGGTGATTCCCGACTCACCCAACAGGCAAGGAAATACGCGTTGTCCAGCCTGCAGCAGTCCCAGGTGGCGATGCCGGCCCGGCGCGCGCCGCACGATCAGCCTGCCCATGATTCTGATTTTGCTCAATTTACTTAGCTTCCAATCACAGTGTGGTGTGGCTGGCGTCAACAGGGCTTAACATTTAGCCTGCTCATACTTATGCACTATAAGGCCTGATCCGGCGTTCTGCGATTTGCGAGGTGTCAAAACCATGACAGCGAGAAATATTCTTCTGGTCGACGACGACGAGGATTTGCGTTCAGCACTCAGCGAACAGTTGGCGCTGTATGAAGAGTTCGACATCGCGACCGAAGAGAGCGCCACCAAGGGAATCCAGGCCGCACGCAAGAGCCATATAGATCTGCTGATCATGGATGTCGGTCTGCCGGATATGGATGGACGCGAAGCGGTCAAGCTGCTGCGCAAGGGCGGGTTCAAAGCGCCGATTATCATGCTGACGGGCCATGATGCAGACTCCGACACGATCCTGGGACTGGAAGCGGGCGCCAATGACTATGTGACGAAACCGTTCCGTTTCGCGGTTCTGCTGGCGCGTATCCGGGCACAGTTGCGGGCACATGAGCAAAGCGAGGATGCTGTTTTTTCGGTAGGCCACTACACTTTCAAACCGGCACAGAAGCTGATGACCGATGGCGAAGGCGGCAAGGTGCGTCTTACCGAAAAGGAAACGGCGATCGTCAAATACCTCTATCGGGCCGAACAGAAAATCATCGGCCGCGACGAACTGCTCGAACAGGTCTGGGGTTACAATTCCGGCGTTACGACACATACGCTGGAAACGCATATTTACCGGCTGCGGCAGAAGATCGAGAAGGATCCATCGAATGCCCGCCTGCTCGTGACCGAGGGTGGCGGCTACAAACTGGTGCCATGACTTTTAGCAGGTGGCACTGAACTGACGGGGGCCCGGCGGGCTTTGGGGTTTGAGCAGGACATAGCACTTTTGTCCCAAGTGGACCTGTTCCAAGGGTTCACCGTGGAACAATTGCGCCTGCTTGCCTTCGGCACAGAACGGCAATGGCACAATTCCGGGAGCGAACTGTTCCACGATGGGGAACCAAGCGATGGTGGCTACATAGTCGCCAGCGGGCAGGTTGACATCATAACTTGGCGAGGTGAGCGGCAGATCATTCTGGATAGCTGCAAGGAAGCGGCGCTCATCGGCGAAATGGCGCTGCTGACGGAGAACAGACGAGTGGGCACCGCGCTGGCGCGCGTCGACAGTGAAGTCATGTTCATTCCACGGGGGCTGTTCCGGCGAATGCTGAACGAATATCCCGAAATGGCAGCCATGCTACGCGAGCGTATCGCCGAGAATGTTCGAATGATCGTGCGCGATCTGGACGTGGTGAACAGCCGCATTTCCTCAATCGAAATGCTCGAAAAGCTCCCGGGTGGGCGCAAGAATCCGCACCGGATCAAGCTGGAGGAAGAAGCGCAGCAGCCTCGCGCAATCGAGCACCAGACTGCAGCAAACCCGTCAGACGGCAGCGAGAACGGAAATGGTTCGGATTAGTGCGGCCCAGGTTTCCTAGTCGAGATCGAACCGGGCAATCACCGGGACATGATCCGAGGGCCTGTCCCAACCGCGTGCTTCCTTGAGAACCGTCAGATCGGCAAGGTTTGGCGAAAAGTCGGGCGCCGACCAGATATGATCCAGCCGTCGGCCTCGATCGCTGGCCTCCCAATCACGGGCGCGATAGCTCCACCAGGTAAAAATCTTCTCCTCGGGAGGAATCTGCTGGCGGATGAGATCGTTCCAGCCGCCTGAGTTGAAGATTCGGGTCAGCAAATCGGTCTCCACCGGAGTGTGGCTCACCACTCTGAGAAGCTGCTTGTGCGACCAGACGTCGGTTTCGAGCGGCGCAATGTTCAGGTCGCCCACCAGGATCGAGGGAATTCCGCCTTCCAGCGCCCGAATATGCTCCATTTCGTCAACGAAACGCAGCTTATGATCAAATTTGGGATTGATCGCCGGATCCGGCTCGTCGCCACCGGCCGGGACATAGAAATTATGGATGCGCGCGGTCCGGCCGCCAAGTTCAAACAGCGCGCTGATATGGCGGCAATCGCCCACTTTGCAAAAGTCGCGCGAGGTGGTCTCGATGAATGGGCGTTTCGAGATAATCGCCACGCCGTGATAACCCTTCTGGCCGTGGACCGCCTGATATTCGTAGCCAAGCCTGCGCAGTGCCTTGCCCGGGAACTGGTCGTTCTGGCACTTGATCTCCTGAAGGCAGAGCATGTCGGGCTGCCAGGTTTTGAGGAAATGCTCGACGATGGGCAGGCGCAGACGAACGGAATTGATGTTCCAGGTGGCAATCGAAAAAGGCATGAAGTCAGGCTTTCGGCGAGAGCAATATCCGCACAAACTGACTTACGCCCGGCCGCCGGGCAAGCAAAGCCACCCTTATTCCACGATTGATTGGCTTTCTAGCAGGAACTCAGCGGTTGCCCGAACTGTTTTCCTGTTGCCGCCGACGGATGGCCAGCTCATCGAACGCGAACAGCCGGCCAGGAATCTGTACATTCTTCTGGACGTTGAACACCATGACCGAGGTTTCCTTCCCCTTGGAGTCGCGGATCGTCCATTGCCGCAAATCGTAGTTCTCCGGGTCGAACATCAGGGTGATCATGGCGTCGCCGAAAATCCTGTCATCGCCCATTACGATCGTGGTCAGATCGGGTTCGCTGACCACTTCACGGATGGTGTCGCCATCGACATCGATCCTTTCGCTGAGCAGCAGTTTCAAAGGCGTCTTGTCGAGCGGATAGAAGTCCCAGGTCTTGAGCTTGGAGTTGTGGACGGCGACGGTCTTGCCATTGGAAATCACCTCAACGGCAGCGGGCTTCTCGTAGTTGAACCGGATTTTTCCGGGACGCTCAATATAGAACACGCCGCCAGTCTGCTCGCCATTGGGGCCAAACTGAATGAACTCTCCGCTCATGGTCGGCACCGAAGAGAATTGCTCGCTGACGGCCTTGATGGTGTCCTGCCGGTTGAGCGGCTCGTCCTTGGCTTGCAGCGCAGATGGAGCAGCGGTTGAGACGGTCGCGACGACTGTCAACGCAGCGATCTTGGCGAGTGTCTGGGACTTTCCGGATTTGGTGTTTCGCATTGCGATCTGATCCAGTGATGCCATTGTCGCAGGTTTCCCTGCTATTTGCGGTGGGGGCAAGGCCAAATCAAGGCATATCGACGAGGTTGTACCTTATCCCGGCCCAACCGCACACGGCGCAGCGAGCCGTTCGCGTCAAATAGTCTCGTCTTCCGCGGGCACCAGGATCTCGCGTTTGCCGGCATGGTTGGCCGCGCCGATCAGGCCTTCGTTCTCCATTCTCTCGATCAGCGTAGCCGCGCGGTTGTAGCCTATCCCGAGACGGCGCTGGATATAGCTGGTCGATACCTTGCGGTCGCGCAGCACGACGGCGACGGCTTGATCGTAGATGTCGTTCGATTCGGACAGATCGCCATCCGTGCCGGAGCCGCCGGCCTCGGCATCCTCCTCGTCTTCCTCGGTTACGGAATCGAGATATTGCGGCACGCCCTGCGTTTTGAGATGGCCGACCACCTTCTCGACCTCTTCGTCGGAAACGAAGGGGCCGTGGACACGCTGGATGCGGCCGCCGCCGGCCATGTAGAGCATATCGCCCATGCCCAGCAATTGCTCGGCGCCCTGCTCGCCCAGAATCGTGCGCGAGTCGATCTTCGAGGTTACCTGGAAGGAGATGCGGGTGGGGAAATTGGCCTTGATCGTGCCGGTGATGACATCTACCGACGGGCGCTGCGTAGCCATGATCACATGAATTCCGGCGGCACGTGCCATCTGCGCCAGACGCTGGATGGCCCCTTCAATGTCCTTGCCGGCTACCATCATCAGGTCAGCCATCTCGTCGATAATCACGACGATGTAAGGCATCGGCTCGAGATTAAGCTCCTCGGTCTCGTAGATCGCCTCGCCCGTGTCGCGGTCATAGCCGGTCTGTACGGTGCGTGAGAGGTTCTCGCCCTTCTTGAGGGCCTGTTCGAGCCTCGTGTTGAACCCGTCAATGTTGCGCACGCCCAGTTTTGACATCTGCTTGTAGCGCTCTTCCATCTCGCGGACGGTCCATTTGAGCGCAACCACAGCCTTTTTGGGATCGGTGACAACCGGCGTCAGCAGATGGGGAATGCCGTCGTAGATCGACAGTTCCAGCATCTTCGGGTCGATCATGATCAGTTTGACCTGCTCGGGCGACAACCGGTAGAGCACCGACAGGATCATGGTATTGATTGCCACCGACTTGCCCGAACCGGTCGTGCCGGCGACCAGCAGATGCGGCATCTTCGCAAGATCGGCGATTACCGGCTCGCCGCCGATGGTCTTGCCGAGCACCAGCGACAGCTTGCCCTTGGTAGTTTCGTAGTCCTTGCTCGACAGCAATTCTCGCAGATAGACCGTTTCGCGGCGGCTGTTTGGCAGTTCGATGCCGATGGCATTGCGGCCCGGCACCACCGCAACACGGCAGGCAATCGCACTCATGGAACGGGCAATGTCCTCGGCAAGCCCGATGACACGGGCTGATTTCACCCCTGCGGCCGGCTCGAGTTCGTATAGCGTCACCACGGGACCGGGCCGGACATTGATGATCTCGCCCTTTACACCGAAATCCTCCAGCACGCCTTCCAGAAGCCGGGCATTCTGCTCGAGTGCGTCGTTACTCAGCGAACCGTCATTAGCGAGCTTCTTGCCCTCGGACAGGAAGTTAAGCGCGGGCAATTCGAAGCGATCCGCGTCTATGAACGATGTCTGGGCCTCGCGATTCACCCGCGCACCCTGCTGCAAGCGTGTCTTCATCGGCTGCACACGGGCCTGTGCAGGCTCGTCGGTCTGCGGCGCTTCGGCCCGGCTCCAATCCTCGCCCTCGGCGAATTCGGGTTCGTTCTTGCTGCGAATCTCCTCGCCGTAGCCGGGACCGGCTTCGGGTGCGCGAAGATAGTCGCCGTTTTCCACCTCGTAACCGGGGTCGTATGGTTCGCTGGTACCTACCCCTTCGTCGTAGAGTTCCAGCCCGTCATCGGGTGGGGCGAGCAGCTCAGCCAGAGAGGTCTTGAGGCGCGCCACCAGTCCAGGCTTGTTCGCCGCGAGTTTCGCTGGTTTTGCTGCCTTGGCCGGTTTGCCGCGCACCCATGTTCGGGCGAGGAAGTACCAATGTGTCAGTGCGCCGAGGACGATCCCGCCGGATTCTCCTTCCGCGTCATCCTCATCCAGGATCTCTCCGGTCTCGGCATCGTAGATCAGTTCTTCCGTGCCGGTTCTGCGGGCAATGAGGCCGCCGGCAAACAGATTGAGAAAGACCGCAAGCGGCGTCAGCAGGATCGCCAGCAGCACGGCGAGCAATCCGGATGGATAGGTCCCGGTGAACATTGTGGGTACGCCAAGCAGGAGATCGCCGATGACGCCTCCGGTTCCCGTGGGAAGCGGCCAGTTCTCCGGCTTTCCGGCAAGTCCGACGAGCGCGGACGAACAGGCGATTGCCGCAGCCCAGACGATAATGCGGGCGCGCAGCCGGGTGACGGGTCTGCGGCCCAGTTTGAGCCAACCCCAGCAGGCAGGGGCAACCAGTACGATGACGCTGGCGAGCCCGGTAAACTGCATGAACAAGTCAGCGATTGAGCTCCCTGCGAAGCCACCGAAGTTCCGGGTAATATTGCCGTTGGCGTTGGAAAGGCTGGGGTCGTCCACAGACCAGGTAGCGAGGGAGACAAAGGCGAATCCGACGCCTGCGAGCAGGGCAAGGCCGATAAGCACACTAAGCTGCGCCTTCAGCCAACCGCCTGCCGGGCTAGGCGTTTCCTCATAGTCTTCGTGCCTGATATCGGACAATTGCATGCACGGCTCCCAAACGTATCTGCGCCATCACCGCGGCCAGAGCAGACTTGGCTTGAGGACAGCGTTTGGTGGGAGCCTAGCCGTGGAAGGTTAAGCGGCTGTTAACCATGCAAGGGAGAAGAGGGCAAAAAAGGGGCCCGGCGGAACCGGGCCCAGTTGGTTGGAGAACCAGAGACTTCCAGTACTCCGACGGGATTTATGCAGGCGGCAGGATGAACCCGCCGCCGTGATTTCGTTCAGACCCGGCCCATGCCGAATTCGGGATAGGCCTCGACGCCGACTTCTGCCTTGTCGAGCCCCATCTCCTCGCCTTCATCGCCGACCCTCAGGCCCATGATCATCTTGATGATGAACCAGACGACGGCAGAGGCTACCAGTGTGAACACGCCATAGGCAACAATGCCGATGAACTGCGTCGCGTAGCTGGTGTCTCCGTTCGAGAAGGGTACGATGATCGTGCCCCAGATACCTGCGAACAGGTGGACCGGGATGGCGCCGACAACGTCGTCGATCTTCAGTTTGTCGAGCAACGGCACGGTGAAGACGACGATTGCGCCACCTACTGCACCGATGATGAGAACCTGCCACACTTCAGGCGCAAGCGGCTCGGCGGTGATCGAGACCAGCCCGGCAAGCGCGCCGTTGAGTACCATGGTGACGTCGATCTTGCCATACATGACCTGCATCAGGACCATGGTGGCGACCACGCCCGCCGCGGCGGCAAGGTTGGTGTTGGCGAAGATGCGCGAAACGTCCGACACATCGCCGATCGTGCCCATCGCGAGCTGGGAAGCGCCGTTGAAGCCGAACCAACCCAGCCACAGGATGAACGTGCCAAGCGTGGCCAGCGGGATCGACGAACCCGGCATCGGGTGGACGCCGCCATCGACATATTTGCCCTTGCGCGCTCCAAGCAGGACTGCGCCGGCAAGTGCCGCCCAGCCGCCAACCGAGTGGACCAGGGTGGAACCGGCAAAATCGGAGAAGCCCATTTCGGACAGCCAGCCTGCGCCCCACTGCCAGGAACCGGCAATCGGATAGATGAAGCCGGTCAGGACGACGACAAAGAGCAGGAATGGCCAGACCTTGATGCGCTCGGCCAGTGTGCCGGAAACGATCGAGGCTGCGGTCGCTACGAACACCATCTGGAAGAACCAGTCCGAAGCGGTTGAATATCCGGTATCCAGCGCGTCGCCGCCAACATCGTCGAAACCATAGGCGAACGAGAAGGAACCGATGTAACCGCCGTCAACTCCGGTGTACATCAGGTTGTAGCCGATCAGCCAGTACATGATGCCAGCGACCGAGTAGAGGCCGATGTTCTTCAGACATTGCATGGAGACGTTCTTGGAACGCACCAGACCTGCCTCAAGCATGGCGAAGCCCGCCGCCATCCACATGACCAGAAACCCGCCAATGAGGAACAGCAGCGTGTTGAAGATGTATTGTGTTTCCGGCGAAACCGGAACAGCGGCAGGTGCCTCTGCCGCCGTGTCCTGACCGAAGGCCAGCCCGGCCGATGCCACGAGCATGAGCGCGGCAGGCGCAGCGATTTTGAACAGTCTGTTTTTCATAGAACCATTTCCCTGAATTGATTGCGTCTTAAAGCGCATCGGCATCGGTTTCCGCGGTGCGGATACGAACCGCCTGCTCGATGGCGAAGACGAAGATTTTCCCGTCGCCGATCTGGCCGGTTTTTGCTGCGGACGCGATGGCGTCTACCGCCTTCTGCGCCATGTCGGCGGCAACGGCGACTTCGATCTTCAATTTGGGAAGAAAGCTCACCGCATATTCGGTGCCGCGGTAGATTTCGGTATGGCCTTTCTGGCGGCCATATCCCTTTACCTCGGTCACCGTCAGCCCCTGTATGCCAATCGCCGTGAGGGCTTCACGCACCTCATCCAGCTTGAATGGCTTGATGACAGCCATGACAATTTTCATTCAATCACCCGTTTTATTGCGGGAGCGGCGAAAAACGCCGCCGCCTCAGGTTGTGGACCTGGAAACGAAACTGTTTCGCCCCCTACCGGCAAACGGGAATCAAACGGCGTGCCAATCCGGCAGGATCCGGATAAACATCTGATTTACCATGACAAAAAATCTTCTGGTGCCAGGCCGTATGCTCTGCTGCACCGCAATATGCCTAAGAAATATGCAAACCTTAGATTCTGCTCAATTGCTAAGCAAAGAGCTAGTGGCGACGCTCCCGGATGAGCCCTTCCTGTGCAACGGAAGCGATCAGAACGCCTTCCCGGCTGTAAATGCTACCGCGCGTCAACCCGCGCGCGCCCGACGTGCTGGGCGTATCCTGAGCATAAAGATGCCATTGGGAGAAATCGAACGGCCGGTGAAACCACATCGCATGATCGAGGCTGGCAACCTGAAGCCGCGGGTCGAACACGGCGCGTCCATGCGGGAAAAGCGCGGTATCGACGAGTGTCAGATCGGAGGCATAAGCGAGTACCGCCTCCTGAATTGCAGGATCGTCCGGTAACGGGCCCGTCGCGCGCAGCCAGACCCTCTGTTCGGGCGGCAGTTTTTTGCTTGAGACATAATGCGTGAGATCGACCGGGCGCATCTCGATCGGGCGTTCGCGCTGCCAGTAGCGGCGAATGTTGTCCGGTGCGCTTGCCATGTATTTCCCGGCGATGTCGCTTTCGCTCGGCAGATCCTCGGGGGCGGCAGTTTGCGGCATGGCGAGATGATGTTCGAGACCCTGCTCGATGATCTGGAATGAAGCGGACATTGAAAAGATCGCATGTCCGTGCTGGATCGCCACCACGCGTCGTGTTGTGAAGCTGCCGCCGTCGCGGATGCGGTCCACCTCGTAGATAATGGGAACCTTGGGGTCGCCGGCTCGCATGAAATAACAGTGCAGGGAATGGACCCGCCTCTGCGGATCGACTGTGCGCTGGGCGGCAACAAGCGATTGGCCGATCACCTGTCCGCCATAAACGCGCTGCCAGCCTGTTTTCGGCCCGATTCCCCTGAATAGATTGTGCTCAAGCGTCTCGATATCCAGGATCGAGATAAGATTGTCGATTGCCTTGCTCATGAAACGGTCCGCGCAATGATGTTTGCCGAAGGGATGTTTGCCGTTGGCCTTATGACAGCGGGTGCGGCAAGGCAAGCAATGGCGGCAGCACGAGGGTTGCGCTATCTGTATTGCAAGGAGTTGGTCATGGCACGAGCAGCAAGCAAAAAGAGTTCTACGAAAGGCGCGCTTGAGGGCCAAACCCGGGATATCGTCATCGCTGGCGGAGGCTATGTCGGCTTGTGCATCGCAACCGCGATCCGGGCCGCTTCCAGCACTCTGTCGGTGACGGTGATCGACGCAGCACCGGCAGAGGCGATTGCAAGCGACGAACGCGCTTCGGCAATCGCGGCAGCAGCAGTCAGAATGCTGCGCCAGCTTGGCGTTTGGGCCGAGATCGAGCCGGAGGCCCAGCCGATCAACGAAATGATCGTCACCGACAGCAAGCTCACTGATGTAACCCGCCCGGTTTTCCTCACCTTTGCCGATGAGCCCAATGCGGACGACGGCGGCCAGCCCTTTGGGTTCATGGTGCCGAACAAGGTGCTCGTCACCGCGCTGCGCGCAAAGGCACTCGAGCTGGGCGTCGAACTCGTCAATGGCGAAAAGGTAACCGGGTTTGAACGAACCGGCGGCGCGATGTCGGTCGAACTGGCAACATCCGGTGACCTTCGTACGAAACTACTGGTCGCCGCGGACGGCGTACGCTCTGCCCTGCGCGAGATGGCGGGTATCCGCACTTTGCATTGGCCCTACGATCAGATGGGTATTGTCGTCACGGTGGCGCATGAACGCCCGCATGAGGGACGGGCCGAGGAGCATTTCCTTCCCGCTGGTCCCTTTGCCATCCTGCCGCTAAAGGGCAACCGTTCTTCGCTGGTATGGACGGAGCGCACCAGGGATGCCGAGCGGCTCATCAACGCCGATCCGCTGGTTTTCGAGACCGAACTGGAACGCAGGTTCGGGCGTAAGTTGGGGCATATCAATGCGGAGAGTGCTCCCAAGGCATTCCCGCTAGGGCTGACACTGGCGCGCGACTATGTGCAGGACCGGTTCGTGCTGGCCGGTGATGCTGCGCACGGCATTCACCCTATTGCAGGCCAGGGCTTGAACCTAGGTTTCAAGGATGCGGCCGCACTTGCCGAAACCGTCGTGGAAGCAGAGCGGCTGGGCCTTGATATCGGTTCACTCGCCGTTCTGGAGCGTTACCAGACATGGCGGCGTTTCGACACGGTGCAGATGGGGGTGACCACCGATGTCCTCAACCGGCTGTTCTCCAACGACAACCCGTTGCTTCGAGGGGTGAGGGATTTTGGTCTGGGCATTGTCGATCGGCTGCCGGGCCTGAAGAGGCAGTTCATCGATCAAGCGGCGGGGAATGCTTCTGGCGCGCCGCGTCTGCTGCGCGGCGAAGCGATCTAGGAACGGACCGGCTCGGGCCTATTTGGCTGGATATTCGCCGTCTTCCAGCGTGCGGGCTTCCGAAGCCAGCATGATCGGAATACCGCCGCGCACCGGGAACGCCAGCCGTGCAGCCTGAGAGACGAGTTCGTTGTTTTCGCTGTCGTGAACCAGATTGGTACGGGTAAGCGGACAGACCAGCATCTCCAGAAGCCTCGGATCAGTTTCCTCGTTCTCTGTCGCCTTACGTGATGCCGCCATTATCGGCTCCTATTGCAGGCTGGAGCCGGGATCGGCAGAATCGCGCGCCAGTGCGATCTCGGTAATGGCGATCAAAGTTTCCGCACGTGTCTTGAGATCGTCTGCTTCCAGCAGTGCCTGTTTCTCGGCCGGACCGTAGGGGCTCATCATGCAAAGCGCTGTAACCAGCGTCTCGTTGCCCGCCTTTCGGATGCTGTCCCAGTCGGCCTCCATGCCATTGGCCTTGAGGTAGCGTTTGAAGGTCTTCAGCAGTGCCTCGCGGTCGACCGCTGCACCCTCGTCGTCAGCGTCCAGTTCGTGACCGAATACGGAGACACGAAAACGGCGATAGCCTTTGCGGCAATCGATCTCCTGCTGGATGCGGTAGCGGCACACCCCGGTCAAATTGATTACGTAGCGCCCGTCGCCCGTCTCCTGAAAGGCGGTGATCCGGCCGAGGCACCCCACCTCGCACAATTGGCAATTGGCGGCGTCGGTAAGCGAGATGTTCGAAGTGTCTTCATTGCGGCAACTGGCGGCCGGCTGGACCATGCCGATCAACCGGTCATGGCACAACGCGTCATCGACCATTGCCAGGTAGCGCGGCTCGAAAATGTTGAGCGGCATTTGCCCACCCGGCAGGAGAAGGGCGCCGGCAAGCGGAAAGACCGGAATGATTTCAGGAATGTCGTCAGGCTTGAGATAGGTAGTATTGCCTGCCTTCATGGGTTTGATCCGTTCGGCAAAGTCAGCTGCGGCCTCCCGCGTCCGTTGTGCCGATTATGTGTGGCGGGGCGGCGAAAACTCAAGAGAAGAGCAGCGATGACAATTGCCGTCTGGCGGAAAGCGTAGCAGGATCGGCCGGACCCCAGGCCTCGAAGAACTGAAGCAATTGCGTCTTGGCGCCGTCATCGCGCCATTTGCGGTCCTTACGGATGATTTCGAGCAGTTGTTCGGCAGCTTCCTCACGCTTACCCGCTGCGTTGAGCGCGACAGAAAACTCGAACCGTGCCTCCCAATCCTTCGGGTTGGCTTCGATGCGCGCAACGAGTTCCGAAGTGTCGCCTAGGTTCTCGGCCTGTTCGGCAAGATCAATGGCCGACCGCAGCGCGGCGATCCGGGGATGGTCTGCATTTGCTTCCGCGACTTGGCCGAGCATGGCTTTCGCGCGTTCGGTGTCGCCATTGTCCAGATAGATCATCCCGATGCCCGCCAGCGCGTCGGTGTTCTGCGGTTCTGCTTGAAGCACCGCGGCATAGGCGTCCATGGCATCTGCCGCCGCACCTTGTTCGGCCGCCTGAGCGGCAACCGCCAGCATCTCCTCGACCGGCGAGGGGCCGACGGGTCCGGCGAGCTTCTCGATGAAGCGCTTGATCTCGGCTTCCGACTGAACACCCATAAAGGCGTCCTTGGGCCGGCCATCGACAAAGGCGACGACCGCCGGAATGGACTGGATGCCCATTTGACCGGGAATCTGCGGGTGGTCGTCAATGTTCATCTTGACCAGGCGAACCGCGCCGTTTGCAGCGGCAACCACCTTCTCCAGGATCGGCGTGAGTTGTTTGCAGGGGCCGCACCAGGGCGCCCAGAAATCCACCAACACCGGGCGGGTCTTCGATTCCTCGATTACCTCGGCAACAAAGTTCGCTGTCGAAACGTCGATGACCGGCTCAGCAGCGCGCGGTGTAGCAGCGCCGAAACCTTCCAGTGAAGCGGGTTCGCCGGAAGATTGCGCGCCGCCGGCCTCAAAGGATTGGCCGATGCCGGTCGAGAACGGATTGCCGCCTGCGCCGTTACTGTTGTCGCCATTCATGATATCAGCCCCGGAATCTAAACTTCTTCCGGCTCCGAAAGCCGGACGATCTGCGGTTCGTGGCCAGTATGGCGCAGGAATCGAAACAAATCTTCCTTCAATATCGTCGTCGTCATCGTATTCTTCAACGGGTGGCAGTTGATCTGGTCGTGGGCAAGCAGTGGTTCGTCGATGATGACCCTAACCTTGTTGTCCTTGTCATTCATCGGCGCAAAGGCGGTGACCGAGCCGGGCTCGACGCCGAGCAATTCCATCAAGGCGTCTGAATTGGCGAAGGACAACCGCGATCTAGCGCCGATCAGGACATGGATCTTGTTCATGGGAATGCGCGCCGAACCTTCGGCTACGACGAGAAAGAAATTGCCCTTCTTGTCCTTGACGAACAGATTTTTGGTGTGGCCGCCCGGGATCGAAGCCTTTACACCGGCGCTCTCCTCCACGGTGAACACCGCCGCGTGGTGGTGCGTGGTGGTCTCAATGCCCAGTTTTTCGAGCAGATTGAACAAATCTTCGGGCGAGGCCGGCATGGCAGGTTCCGTTTGATATTGTTGCCGCTCCGTCTAGGCCGTATCGAAGCCACGATCAACCGTGTGATAACCTCGTGGCGGAGTGCCGGGGACCATGCCGGGCGTGCGTTAACGGCGTTGGCGGAACGCCAGAGTTTTCGGTTGCATTTGGCATGGCCTTGCGCCATACACGGCTCCGCATCGCGACCGGCAGCTTGCCGTCGCCCGAGCGGGTGTAGCTCAGGGGTAGAGCACAACCTTGCCAAGGTTGGGGTCGTGGGTTCGAATCCCATCGCCCGCTCCAGATTCACTAACAGTAATTTTCTGACGTCGGCTTCGGATCGGGTGCGCGCGCCGGTAACTGGCCCGTGGCCGCAAATACCAGATGTTATCTGCCGGACCACATCGAACGCTTGCGTTAACCCTTCATTGAGTCTCCCGCTACTGCGGCGAGCTAGCCCACCCTGAGGCAGTAGTGCTTGGCAAAAGGTGCAGCCAAATCGTGCGGGTTGCAGGATCAAGCACGATTTAGCCTGAGGTCGTGGGTTTCGAATCCCGTCGCTCGCTCCGATGTTCTTCAATAACTAGGCAATTGTCGGCTCTTATCAGGGCCAATGGAAACGCATATTCCAGCCTCGTTTACGGCAATAGCTGTACACAGTCAGTGATTTGGAGGCTTGGATGGGGCATCTGTCTTGGCTGTCGGATGAACAATGGGCGGTGATTGAGCCGCTTGTTCCGGCGAACAAGGGTGGAGCCCGCAGGGTCGATGATCGCAGGGTGATCTCCGGCATCATCCATGTTCTCAAGGTGGGTTGCCGGTGGTGCGACTGCCCGAAAGACTACGGGCCTTCGACCACGATCTACAACCGCTTCAACAGATGGTCACGCAAACGCTTCTGGATCGATCTGGTCGAGGCGCTTGCGACATCCGGAGCGGTGACGAAGAGCCCGTCCATTGACAGCACCTGCGCCAATCTCACATTGGTGGAAAGCGATTTGATAACGATGACTTGTTGAAGACCGACATCCACAAAGGAACGTTCGGCGTCGGCTGCAGCGGCATGCCTTGAGAGCGCGAGCAGCAGGGCAATACAAATGATGAATCGAACCATTATCCAACTTTCAATGTCCAATCTGCGGCTTCGGAATGATATGGGCTGAAGCTCTGCGAATACCACCGGACTGTTCAGTCTGACGTTTTCCTCCTAGTAACACACCATGAACCTCATCGCGTCCAACCTCTCCGCCAGCCGCGGCGACCGCCTGATCTTTTCCGGCCTGTCGTTTGAACTCGGCTCCAGCGAGGCATTGCTGGTGACGGGCGCGAATGGCGCAGGCAAATCCACCCTGCTCAAGACAATCGCGGGACGCTTGCAGCCTTCCGGCGGCTCACTGACGCTCGAAGGCGCCGGTGAAGGCCCGGTGCATGAGCACTGCCATTACCTTTCCCACGCCAACGCGCTCAAGCCCGCGCTGAGCGTCGCCGAAAATCTCGACTTCTGGCGTGGTTTTCTGGGCGGGGATGGTAATGCCGCGGCTGCACTCGAAGAAGTAGGCCTTCCCGGAATTGACGATATTCCCGCCGGTTACCTCTCCGCCGGACAGAAGCGCCGGGTAGCGATTGCGAGATTGCTGGTTGCGCACAGACCGGTCTGGCTGGCCGACGAACCCACGGCAGCGCTCGATGCGGCATCGGAAAAGATGTTCGCACGGCTGGCAAACACGCATCTGGCTTCCGGCGGGATGGTCATCGCGGCGACCCACCAGAAGCTGGCGATAAACGGAGCACGCAAACTGGAGATGCAGGCCGCCCTGCCGGAGCCTGCCGGATGATAGCGCTGTTCCTGCGCGAATTGCGCATCGCCACCCGCGCCGGCGGCGGCGCGCTCACGGGAGTATTGTTCTTTCTGGCCGTGGTCACGGTCGTGCCCTTCGGCGTCGGTCCCGACCTGAAACTGCTGGCGCGCATCGGCCCGGCAATCCTTTGGATCGGCGCGCTGCTCGCGACCCTGCTTGGCCTCGACCGGCTGTTTCAGGCCGATCGCGAGGACGGCTCGCTGGATCTGCTTCTGATGAGTGCTCACCCCGCCGCGCTTACCGTGTTTGTGAAATGCCTCGCGCATTGGATGGCGACCGGCCTGCCGCTGGTCATCGCCACGCCGGTATTCGGCCTTTTCATGAACATGGAGCCGCTTGGCATCGCCGCGGTGATGCTGACCTTGTTGGCAGGCACGCCGGCAATAACCTTTGTCGGTGCCATCGGCGCGGCGGTAACCGTCACGCTGGCGCGCGGCGGATTGCTGATTTCCATCCTTGTGCTGCCCATCGTCATTCCCGTGCTGATCTTCGGCGTGACCGCCAGCTATGGCGCGGTGGAAGATCCGGCACCCTTCCTGCCGCCCTTCCTCATTCTTTGCGCTTTGACGCTGTTCTTCGCCGTGCTGGGACCCTTCGCGGCGGCCTGGGTGCTGCGCCATTCGGAGGATTGACCGGTCCGGCCCCGTTGACGCAGATGTGTATTTCGTCATTTGCCCCGCTTCGCCGCTATGCATAAATAGAACTCATGACTGACGTTTCCGCGCGAAGCGCATCCATCTGGGACTTTGCCAACCCCACCCGTTTCCTGGCGATTGCCAATCCGGCGATTGTCTGGCTCGCGGCTGCGACGGCGCTCGCCTTTGCGGCCGGACTTTGGATGTCCTTCAATGCACCGGAGGATTACCAGCAGGGCGCCACCGTACTCATCATGTTCATTCATGTACCCGCCGCCTGGCTCGCCATGATGTGCTACACGGTGATGAGCGTCTCGGCAGTCGGATCGCTGGTCTGGCGTCATCCGCTGGCTGATGTTTCGCTGCGCTCCGCCGCGCCCATCGGCGCGGCCTTCACCTTTCTGGCGCTCGTTACCGGCTCGCTGTGGGGCAAGCCGATGTGGGGCACCTGGTGGGTGTGGGACGCACGGCTGACCTCCGTGCTGGTACTGTTCATCATCTATATGGGGCTGATCGCGCTTTCGCGCGCGATCGAGGATCCGGTCACCGCCGCCCGTTCGCTCGCCATCGTCACGCTGGTCGGCTTCATGAACATCCCGATCATCAAGTTCTCGGTGGACTGGTGGAACACGCTGCATCAGCCGGCCTCGGTCTCACGCTTCGACCGCCCGGCGATGGATACCGCATTCCTCTACCCGCTTCTGGTCATGGCTCTCGCCTACACGCTGCTGTTTCTCACCCTGCATCTGATGAACATGCGCAACGAAATCCTGCGCCGCCGCATCCGTTCCATGCGGTTGAGCGCGGCAAGATCGGCGGGGGTCTGAACGATGTTCGGACAATATGCAGGCTTCATCATACCGGCTTATGTGCTGAGCGCCGTTGTCATCATCGGCCTGATCGTGCAGGTCAATCTCGCTTATCGCGCTAGGCTGAAAGAGATCGCGCGGCTTGAGGAACAGGGCATTACCCGCCGTTCGCAGCGTAAGCCGAAGGTAGTCAACAACGATGGCTGAAGCGCGGGACGTAACTTCGCGGCAAGCTCCAGCCAGACCGAAGAGGAGCATGCTGCTCCTTGCCGGCTTGCCGCTCGTCATCTTTGCCATTCTGGCGGTCCTTTTCGCCAAGCAGCTTTTCTCCGACGGTTCGCCGCGCGACATTCCCTCCGCGCTGATCGGCAAACCGGCCCCGCAACTGCAACTGGCTGCGTTGGAGGGACTAACCGGTTCAGATGGCAATCAGCTTCCCGGCTTCGATACCGAAACGCTCAGGGGCAAGGTGTCCATCGTCAATGTCTGGGCGAGCTGGTGTGCGCCGTGCCGGGTGGAGCATCCCGTCATCATGCAGCTTGCATCAGACAAACGAATTCAGGTCACCGGCCTCAACTACAAGGACAATCGCGAGAACGCGCTGCGTTTCCTTGGCCAGCTCGGTAATCCGTTCTCGGTGGTTGGCGTCGATCCGCGCGGCAAGGCTGCGATCGACTGGGGAGTATATGGTGTTCCCGAAACCTTCATCGTCGGCGCGGACGGCAATATCGTCCACAAGCATGTCGGCCCGCTCGGCCCGCAATCGCTCGAGAAGAGTTTCATGCCTGCGCTTGAAAAGGCGCTGGCGGACGCCGAAAGCTGATCATTCCGCGGCTTCGGGCTTTTCCTCGTCTTCCATGTGCCGCTGAATCAGGGGCAACTGGAACAGCATGAAGACGATGGTGATCGGCATCGTCGCCCAGACTTTGAATGCGACCCAGAAATCGGTCGAGAAATTGCGCCAGACGATTTCGTTGGTCACCGCCAGTACGAAGAAGAATATGCCCCAGCGCAGTGTCAGCTTGCGCCAGCCTTCGTCATCCAAGTTGAAGGCGGCGTCGAACACATAGGCCAGCAGCGATCGCCCGAACACCAGCCCGCCGAGCAGAGCCGTTCCGAATATGCAATT
>Ga0310345_10000536_pt1 | contig 53897 bp, 53 predicted proteins | sample HC15DNA20500_MG_FD_204667 | JGI IMG/M metagenome (GOLD analysis project Ga0310345, IMG submission 204667) | Marine microbial communities from station ALOHA, North Pacific Subtropical Gyre - HC15-DNA-20-500_MG | ecosystem: Environmental > Aquatic > Marine > Oceanic | place: Pacific Ocean: North...
AGCCGCTCGACAGGCGGGGGATCAAGTCGGCGCGAGGTCGCGGCCCTGGCGCGCCGCCGGCCTTTTTTGCGCCCTGTTGCTCGGGCATCGTCTCCGCATGATGACGACGCGTTCCATTTTCCGCGCGGGCGCCGCCCGCGCCGTTCCGGCTGCCCGCCGGCCATCCGCGCGCGGCCCCCGGGCCGCCGCGCTCGCCGTGGTCTGCCTCGGCGCGCTGGGCGCGCCGACGGCGGCGGGGGCCAACCCGTTCCTCGACAAGTGCCTGAAGGCGGAGGCGGAGTCGGCCGAGCTCGCCGGCGCCTGCCAGACCGCGATCAACCAGGGCGGGCTGCAGGGGCGCACGGCGGCGGCGGCCTGGACCAACTACGGCGTGGCGCTCTCCGAGATGGGGCGCGACGGCGACGCCGTGGGCGCCTACGACCGCGCCCAGCAGGCCGACGCCTCGTTGCCCGCGATCTACGTGAACCGGGCGCTGGCCCATTCCCGGCGCGGGCGCACCGCCGAGGCGCTGGCCGACTGGGGCCGGGCGATCCAGCTCGAGCCCAGCGCGGCCGAGCCGCTGGTCGGCCGCGCCACCCTGCAGCTGCAGCGCGGCGACGCCTCGAGCGCGCTGACCGACCTCGACCGGGCGGCGCAGATCGCGCCCTCCGATCCCGACGTGCACTACAACCGCGGCATCGCGCTGGCGGCCCTCGGCCGGCTGAGCGAGGCCGCCTCGGCCTTCGGGCGGGTGCTGCATTTCACCCCCTCCGACGCGGCCGCGCATCTGCAGCGCGGCGTGGCGCTGGCGCGGGCGGGGGATGCGGCGGCGGGGATCGCGGATCTCGACGCGGCGGTGCGGCTCTCGCCGACCTGGGCCGCCGCCTGGGCGACCCGCGGCCAGCTGCGCGAGCAGGCGGGCCAGGCCGACCAGGCCGCCCAGGACTACCGCCGCGCCTTCGAACTCGGCTACCAGGCCCCCTGGCTCAACCAGAAGATCGAGGCGCTGGGGGGCTGACGCCCGCGGGCGGCCCCGGTCCCCCGGGCAGCCCAGGCCGCGCACCGGTTTCCGGGCCCGCAGGCGCCCTGCGGGCGGGCTTGGCGAGCCCCTGGCGGGCGGGGGTTCCATGATCCGCAGCCCGGCGGGGCAGGACGCAGAAGGGCCCGGGCGTCGCCGCCCGGGCCCCTTTCGCCTCGCCTGCAGCGCGGCTCAGCTCGGCAGTTCGCCGTCCACGCCCTCGACGTAGAAGTTCATGCCCAGCAGGGTGCCGTCGTCGGCCGTCTCGCCCTCGGCGAGCCAGTTGGAGCCGTCCTGCTTCTTGATCGGGCCGGTGAACGGGTGGTGGGTGCCGGCGACGATGCCGTTCTTGATCGCGTCGGCCTGCGCGGCCACGTCCTCGGGGACGTTGTTGTAGTCGCCGATCTTCACCATGCCCGAGGCGATGCCCTTCCAGGTGTCGGTCGCCTCCCAGGTCCCGTCCAGCACCATGCCCACGCGCTCGATGTAATAGGGCGCCCAGTCGTCGATGATCGAGCTCAGCCGCGCGGTCGGGGCGTATTCCTTCATGTCCGCGGCCTGGCCGAAGGCGTAGATCCCCTTCTCCTCGGCGATGGTCAGGGGGGCGGGGCTGTCGGTGTGCTGCATGATCACGTCGCAGCCCTGCTCGATCAGGGCGTTGGCGGCGTCGGCCTCCTTGCCCGGGTCGATCCAGGTGTTCACCCAGACGATCTTGATCTTCACGTCCGGGTTCACCGCCCGGGCCGCGAGGAAGGCCGCGTTGATCCCGCGCACCACCTCGGGGATCGGGAACGAGGCGATGTAGCCGATGGTGTTGGTCTTGGTCATCCGCCCGGCGATGGTGCCGATCACCGCCCGCCCCTCGTAGAAGCGCGAGCCGTAGGTGGCGACGTTGACGTCGCGCTTGTAGCCGGTGGCGTGCTCGAACTTCACCTGCGGGAACTGCTTGGCGACCTTCAGCGTCGGGTTCATGTAGCCGAAGGAGGTGGTGAAGATCAGCTGGTGCCCCGACTGGGCCATCTGGCGCAGCGCGCGCTCGGCGTCCGGCCCCTCGGGCACGGATTCGAGGTAGGAGGTCTGGACCTTGTCGCCATAGGCCTCCTCGATGGCGAGCCGGCCCTTGTCATGCATGTAGGACCAGCCGAAGTCGCCGATCGGGCCCACGTAGATGAACCCGACCTTCACCGGATCCTGCGCCATCGCCCGGCCCAGGCCCAGCGTCGAGGCCGCGGTGGTCGCGCCGAGACCGGCGAGAAACGTTCTTCTTTCCATGGTGCTGCAACTCCCTGGGGGTTGGTCGGTCATTCCCTGCGCGCGACGATAGCGGCGCTTCGCGCGCGCGTCACGGTTCATCTTGCGGCGCCGCATCCGCGGCCTCGCCCGCCGATGCAGGCCAGGGCGGCGGCCCGTATCGCGCGGCCGCGTAGGCCTCGGTCACCACGATCAGGCTCATCGGTCCTTCGCCCTGCAGGTGCGGCTGGAACCGCCAGGACTCCCACAGCCGGCCGTCCGCAGCGTCCCGGTACAGCGTGTGATGGAGCGAGGCGGAATGCTCGGCCTCGTCCGGGCGCTCGATGCGGCTCGCCAGGCGAAGCAGCGCGCCGCTCTTGACCAGCGCGCGCAGGCGCAGGGTCTGCGCGCTGGGCCGCGAGACGCCGTCTGCACGCCGGGCGACATGACCCAGAACGAAGGTCTCGTCCTGTCCCAGGGGAAGAGGCGCCTCGGGCTCCGGCGTGTCAGGCGGGAGCATCGGGCTCACCCCGCCGCGAAGAACGGCCGCCCCAGGCACGCCGGCGCGTTCATCCGCGCGCGCCGCTTGTCGGCCGAGATGATCACCAGCACCACGATGGTCACGAGATACGGGGTCATCGAGAGATACTGGCTCTCGATCGCCACCCCCAGCGCCTGCAGGTTCAGCTGCGCGATGGTCACGCCGCCGAAGATGTAGGCCCCCAGCACCGCCCGTGCCGGCTTCCACGAGGCGAAGACCACGATGGCGAGCGCGATCCACCCGCGCCCGGCCGTCATCCCCTCGACCCAGAGCGGCGAGGCGACGAGGCTGAGATAGGCCCCGCCCACGCCTGCGCAGGCGCCGCCGAAGAGGATCGCCGCGGTGCGGATCGCGACGACCCGGTAGCCGATGGCATGCGCCGCGTCGTGGTTCTCGCCCACCGCCCGCAGCACCAGGCCCGCGCGGGTGCGGGTCAGCGCCCAGGCCGTGGCGCCCGCCAGCAGGAGCGAGACGTAGACCAGCCAGTCATGGTTGAACAGCAGCCGCCCCACGACCGGCAGGTCCGACAGCACCGGCAGCCACAGCCGCGGGAAATCCGGTGCCGGGATCCCCGAATAGGGCTGCCCCAGCATCGCCGCCAGCCCCAGCCCGAACAGCGTCAGCGCCAGCCCCGTCGCCACCTGGTTCGACATCAGCACCTGGGTCATGAAGGCGAAGACCCCCGACAACGCCGCCCCCGCCAGCAACGCGCAGAGCACGCCGAGCGTGGTCGAGCCGGTGACGTTCGCGCCCGCGAAGCCCGCGATGGCGCCGACGATCATCATCCCCTCGACGCCCAGGTTCAGGACGCCGGATTTCTCGACCACCAGCTCGCCGATGGCCGCGAAGACCAGAGGGGTCGCCGCCACGATCAGCGCCATCGCGATGGCGACCGGATTGAGCGCGGAAAGATCCATCACGCCGCCCCCTTGCGCGCGCCCCGCGGCGCCGGAACCAGCCGGTAGCGCGAGAAGACGTCCATCCCCAGCAGGAAGAACAGCAGCATCCCCTGGAAGACCGAGATCGCCGCCGCCGGCAGCTGCATCGCCAGCTGCGCGCCCTCGCCCCCGATGTAGGTCAGCGCCATCAGCAGCCCCGCGAGCAGGATCCCCGCCGGATGCAGCCGGCCCAGGAAGGCCACGATGATCGCCGTGAACCCGTAGCCCGCCGGCAGACCGGGCACCAGCTGGCCCACGGGCCCCGCGGCCTCGAAGGTCCCCGCGAGGCCCGCGAGCCCGCCCGAGACCGCCATCGCCATCAGGACGGTGCGCGTCTGCGAATAGCCCGCGAAGCGCGCGGCCCGCGGCGCCTGGCCGAACAGCTTCAACGAGAAGCCGTACTCATGCCGCTCCATCAGCGCCCAGCCGATCAGCACCGCCGCCAGCGCCGCCAGCACGCCCACATGGGCGCGCGTGCCCTCGAGCAGGATCGGCAGGGTGGCGGAGTCATGGAAGAGCCGGCTCTCGGGGAAATTGAACCCGTCGGGATCTCGCAGCGGCCCGGTGACCAGCGCCGACAGCCACAGGCCCGCGACATAGACCAGCATCAGCGAGACCAGGATCTCGTTGGCGTTGAAGCGGACCTTCAGGATCGCCGGGATCAGCGCCCAGGCCGCGCCCGCCGCCGCGCCCGCGAGGCACATCATCGGCAGCACCCAGACGCCTTGCGTGTCGTAGACCGCAAGCCCCGCGGCGCCGCCGGCGATGGCGCCGACGATGAACTGCCCCTCGGCCCCGATGTTCCAGATCCCCGCCCGGAAGCCCATGGCGAGGCCGACGGCGATCAGCACCAACGGCGTGCCCTTCACCAGAAGCTCCGACCGCGAGAAGTCGTTCGTCAGGGGTTCCCAGAAGATAGTGACGATGGCGCGCACCGGATCCTTGCCCAGCAGGGCGAAGAGGATCATGCCGAAGACCATCGTCAGCACCACCGCGATCACCGGCGCGGCCAGCGCCATGGCGCGGCTGCGCTCCTTTCGCGGTTCAAGCCGCAGCATGGGCCCCTCCTCCCATCAGCAGGCCGATCTCCTCGACCGAGGTCTCACCCGCCGGCCGCGGGGCCGACAGCCGGCCCCCCGCGATGACGGCGAAGCGGTTCGAGATCTCCATCAGCTCGTCGAGGTCCTGGGAGATCACCAGCACCGCGCAGCCCCGCTGCGCCAGGTCGCGCAGCGCCTGGCGGATCGCCTGCGCCGCGCCCGCGTCAACCCCCCAGGTGGGCTGCGAGACGACCAGCACCTCCGGGTCCTGCAGCATCTCCCGCCCGATCACGTATTTCTGGAGGTTCCCGCCGGAGAGCGACCCCGCCGCGGCCCCCACGCCGGGGGTGCGGACGTCGAAATCCTCGACGATCTTCCGGGCGTAGCCCCGCGCGGCGCCGAGCTTCAGGAGCCCTTTCAGCGACAGCCGCAGCCGGGTGCGGGCGGAGACGAAGGTGTTGTCGGTCAGCGACATCTCCGGCGCCGCGGCATGGCCCAGGCGCTCCTCCGGCGCGACGTTCAGGCCCAGCCTGCGGCGGCGCGTCGGGCCCAGGTGGCCGATGGGCGTGCCCTCCAGCCGGATCATGCCGGGGGCGACGCGGGTCTCTCCCGACAGGGCCGCGGTCAGCTCGTCCTGGCCGTTGCCGGCGACGCCGGCGATGCCCAGCACCTCGCCCGCCTTCAGCTGCAGCGAGATCGAGCGGAGCGAGACGCCGAACTGCGCCTCCGAGATCACCGTCAGGTCGTCGAGCTCGAGCCGGGTCTCTCCCCCCGCGCCCGCCGGCGCGCCGGGGGCCGCGAGCTCCCGCCCGATCATCATCTCGGCGAGGCTGCGCGCCGTCTCCTGCCGCGGATCGCAGGCGCCGACGACACGGCCGCCGCGCAGCACGGTCGCCGCGGTGCACAGCGCCCGGATCTCCTCGAGCTTGTGGGAAATGTAGAGGATCGCCACCCCCTCGTCGCGCAGCTTGCGCAGGGTGAGGAACAGGGTGTCGACCTCCTGCGGGGTCAGCACCGAGGTCGGCTCGTCCATGATCAGCAGGCGGGGCGACTGCAGCAGGCAGCGCACGATCTCGACGCGCTGGCGCTCTCCAACGGATAGCTCTCCGACCTGGCGGTCGGGGTCCAGCGGCAGGCCGTATTCGGCCGATATCTTTCGGATACGGTCGGGCAGATCGCGCCCCGCCTGCTCCGGCGGCAGGCCGAGGGCCACGTTCTCGCCGACCGTCAGCGCCTCGAACAGCGAGAAGTGCTGGAAGACGAGCCCCACGCCCGTCTCGCGCGCCTCGCCGGGGGCGTGGGGGGCGTAGGGGCGGCCCTGCCACAGCATCTCGCCCTCGTCGGGGCGCATGACGCCGTAGATCATCTTCACCAGCGTCGACTTGCCGGCCCCGTTCTCGCCCAGCAGGGCATGGATCTCGCCCGGCTGGATGTCGAAGCCCACGTCGGCGTTGGCGATCACGCCGGGGAACCGCTTCCACAGCCCCCGGATCGACAGAAGCGCCGTCATTCCGCCCCCTCTCCCAGCCGCCGCACGGCCCCTCGCGAGGCGCGCCAGCGCAGGTGATCGGCGGCGACGGAGACCGCGATCTCCGCCGGCGCCTTGCCCCCCTTCAGCCCCTCGGGACCCGCGAGCCCGATCGGACAATCCATGCGCGCGATCGCCTCCGGCCCGTGGCCGAGCGCCGCCAGCCGCCCGCGGAACCGCGCCGCCTTCGAGGCCGAGCCGATCACCCCCAGCCGCGCGAACGCCCCGCGCGCCAGCAGCGCGTGCACGATCTCCAGATCCATCGCGTGGCTGTAGGTCATCACCAGATGCGCCGCATCCCCCGGCGCCAGCGGCGCCGCCGCCGCCATCCCGGGGACGGGCAGGGCGCGGACATGGCCCGGGATATCTTTCGGAAACCGCCCCGGGGCGTCGTCCACCCAGGTCAGCGCGAAGGGCAGGCCCTCGAACACCCGCACCACCGCGCGGCCCACATGGCCCGCGCCCCAGAGCCACAGCGGAGTGAAGGCGGGGCGCAGCGGCTCCGCCAGCCAGGGCGGATCGCCGGGCAGGAACAGGAACTCCGCCCCCTTGCCCGAGCGCGCGGCCTTCTGCAGCCCTCGCACGACGAGCGGTATCTGGGAGATAGCGCCCAGCGGACGGGCGTAGAGCGGCGTCGCCTCCGGGTCCGGCAACGCCTGGAGCTTCGCGAGGTCCCAGCGCTCGAACCCCAGCGTCGCCGCCCCGCCGCAGCATTGCGCGAGCGCGGGGCCGAGCGGGTAGTGGACCACCCCGTCGGGCGCGCCCTCCGCCAGCCTCCGGCGAGCCTCGGCCAGCGCCTCGAACTCCAGCGCGCCCCCGCCGATCGTGCCCTCGAAGGCGTCGGCCTGGACCAGCATCGCCGCCCCCGGCTCGCGCGGCGCCGAGCCCTGGGCGGCCGCCACGACCACGCGCACCAGCGGACCGCGGGCGAGCGCGGCGCCGAGGGCTGCGAGATCGAGGCTCATCGCCCGCTCTCCCGCGTCGTCTCCCAGGCCCGGCCGCGCACCCGGTCGACCGCGCGCAGCACCCGCTCGGGCGTGGTCGGGGCGTCGAGGTCGGGATAGACCGTGCCGTCGCCGCAGGCGGCGACCGCGTCCGACAGGGCCAGGAACGCGGAAATCCCAAGCATCAGAGGGGGTTCGCCGACGGCCTTCGAGCGGAAGATCGTCTCCTCCCGGTTCTCGTTGTCGAAGAGCGAGATCGCCATCTCCGGCCGGTCCGAGGCGGTGGGGATCTTGTAGGTCGAGGGCGCGTGGGTGCGCAGGCGGCCCGCCTCGTCCCAGAACAACTCCTCCATCGTCAGCCAACCGAGGCCCTGGATGTAGCCGCCCTCGATCTGGCCCAGGTCGATGGCCGGGTTCAGCGAGCGGCCGACGTCGTGGAGGATGTCGGCCCGGTCGAAGCGATACTCGCCGGTCAGCGTGTCGATGGTCGCCTCGGTCACCGCCGCGCCGTAGGCGAAATAGTAGAATGGCCGCCCGCGGGCGGCGCCGCGGTCCCAGTGGATCTTCGGCGTCGCGTAGTGCCCCGCGGCGGAGAGCGAGACGCGCGCCATGAAGGCCTGCTTCACCAGCTCGTCGAAGGCGATCTGCGCCTCGCCGACCTGCACGCGGCCGGGCAGGAAGCGGACCTGATCCGGCGTCGCCTGGAAGCGCTCGGCGGCGAAGGCGACCAGGCGGTCGCGGATCTGCTCGCAGGCGTTCTTCACCGCCATCCCGTTGATGTCGCTGCCGGAACTGGCGGCGGTGGGGGCGGTGTTGGCGCTCTTGCCGGTGTTGGTGGCGGTGATCTTCACGCGGTCGAGGTCGATCTGGAAGACCTCCGCCGCGACCTGGGCGACCTTCACGAACAGGCCCTGGCCCATCTCTGTGCCGCCGTGGTTCAGATGCACCGAGCCGTCGGTGTAGACATGCACCAGCGCCGAGGCCTGGTTCATCCAGGTCAGCGTGAAGGAGATCCCGAACTTCACCGGCGTGAACGCAAGCCCCTTCTTAAGAACGGGGCTTTGCGCATTGAATTCCTTGATCTTCGCGCGCCGGGCGGCGTAGTCGGAGGAGGCCAGCAGCTGCTCGGCCAGCTCATGGATGACGTTGTCCTCGACGTCCATGTGGTAGGGGGTCGTGACGCGCGCGCCGCCGGGGCGGTCGTAGTAGTTCAGCGCCCGGATCTCGGCGGGCTCCCGGCCCAGCTCGAAGGCGATGTGGTCGAGGACCCGTTCGATCCCCACCATGCCCTGCGGCCCCCCGAAGCCGCGGAAAGCGGTGTTGGAGCAGGTGTTTGTCCGGCAACGATAAGACCGGATGCGAGCATGGGGCAGGTAATAGGCGTTGTCGGCGTGGAACATCGCCCGGTCGGCGACGGGCATCGACAGGTCCAGCGACCAGCCGCAATGCGCCATCTGGTCGAAGTGGATGCCGAGGATCCGGCCCTCCTCGTCGACGCCCACCCGATAGTCGATGCGGAACCCGTGGCGCTTGCCGGTGATCTGCATGTCGTCGTCGCGGTCGTAGCGCATTTTCACCGGCCGGTTCAGGCGCTTGGCGGCGACGGCGCAGATGGCGGCTAGGGCGTTGCCCTGGCTCTCCTTGCCGCCGAAGCCGCCGCCCATCCGGCGCACCTCGACGGTGACGGCGTTGAAGGGGACGCCGAGGTTCTCGGCCACCTTGTGCTGGATCTCGGTCGGGTGCTGGGAGGAGCAGTGGATCGTGACGTCGCCGTCCTCTCCGGGAACGGCCAGAGCGGCCTGGGATTCCAGGTAGAAATGCTCCTGCCCGCCGATGCCGATCGAGCCTTCGACGACCCGCGGGGCGGCGGCGATGGCGGCCTCGGCGTCGCCGCGCTGCATGACGTAGGGGGGCTCGAACAGGCTGTCGGCGGCGACGGCCTCCTCGACGGTGAGGATGGCGGGCCGCTCCTGCCACTCGATCTTCGCGAGGCGGGCGGCCTTGCGGGCGGCGAGGTGGCTCTGCGCGATCACCGCGAAGATCGGCTGGCCGACGAAGAAGACCTCGCCGTCCTCGGCCAGCAGCGGCTCGTGCACCGCGTTGGGGGAGACGTCGTTGGCGCCGGGGATGTCCTTCGCCGTCAGCACGTCGACCACGCCTGGGGCGGCGAGCACGGGGGCGAGGTCGATGGACGCGATCCGCGCGCGCGCCTTGGTCGACAGGCCGAAGGCGACCGAGAGGCAGTCCGCCGGCGTGGGGATGTCGTCGACATAGGTGGCCGAGCCGGAGACGTGCTTGTGGCCGGAATCGTGGCGCTGCGGCGCGCGCACCCCGCCCTCGATCTCGGTCTTCTGGGAGAGCGGCTTCGAGGGGGCGTTCATGCCAGCGCCTCCGCCCCGACGAGGCGGGTTTTCGAAGCCCCCTCAGTGGTTTCGTGGAAGACTTTCAGAAGCAGGTTCTGCGCCGCCCGCAGCCGGTATTCGGCCGAGGCGCGCATGTCGCTCATCGGCTGGAAGTCCTCGGCGTAGGCCGGCAGGGCGGCCTCCACCGTCTCCCGGGTCCAGGGCTTGCCGAGGAGCGCCGCCTCGACCGCGCGGGCGCGCTTGGGGGTGCCCGCCATGCCGCCGTAGACGATGGAGGCGGAGGCGACGACGCCCCCCTCGACCTCGATCAGGAAGGCGCCCAGCGTGGCGGTGATGTCCTGGTCGAAGCGCTTGGAGACCTTGTAGACCTTCAGCGATTCCGGGGACTTCGGCCGCGGAATTCGCACGGCGGAGACGTATTCTCCCGGCGCGCGGTCCTGCTTGCCGTAGTCGAGGAAGAAGGCCTCCAGCGGGATCGTCCGCGAGGTCTCGCCCTTGCGCAGGACTAGCTCCGCCCCCAGCGCGATCAGGGGCGGGGGGCCGTCGCCGATGGGCGAGCCGTTCGCGATGTTCGCCCCCACGCAGCCGGAGTTGCGGACCTGGACGGAGCCGAGCCGGCGGATCACCTCCCCGAGGTCGGGCGACAGGCCCGCGAGCGCCGAGGCGGCGCGGGCGTAGCTGGCGCCGGCCCCCAGCTCGACATGGGTCGGCGTCTCAACCACGCGGTCGAAGCCCTTGACCCGGTTCACGAAGATCAGATTCTCGGGTTCCATCAGCCGCTTGGTGATCCACAGGCCGACGTCGGTGGCGCCGGCCACGATCACCGCCTCGGGGTGGGCGGCGACCAGGGCGGCGAGCTCGTCCTCGTCCGCGGGCACATGGGCGGTGCAGCCGGCGGCGGTCAGGGTCAGGCTCTCGGAGGTCGCCAGGGCCTCGAGCGCCGCGGTCGGGTCCACCTCCCAATCCGGGGCGGGGAGCGCGTGCATCTTCTCGCCGGACTCGAGGATCGGGCCGTAACCCGTGCAGCGGCAGAGGTTTCCGGCCAGCGCATCCTCGACCGTGCGGCGCGGCTGGGGGCCGTCGGGATAGGCGCTCCACAGGCTCATCACGAAGCCGGGGGTGCAGAAGCCGCATTGCGAGCCGTGCAGGTCCACCATCGCCTGCTGGGCGGGGTGCAGGCGGTCGGGACCGGCGATCGCCTCGACCGTGGTCACGCAGGCGCCGTCGAGCATCGGCAGGAGCTGGATGCAGGCGTTGACCGCCCGGCGGCGGGGGACGCCGTCCTCGAGCCGGGTGATCCCGACCGTGCAGGCGCCGCAGTCGCCCTCGTTGCAGCCCTCCTTCGTGCCGGTCAGGCGGCGGCGCTCGCGCAGCCAGTCGAGCAGGGTCGTGCGGGGGTCGACGTCCGACAGCGAGACCGCCTCGCCGTTGAGAACGAAGCGCAGCGTGTCGCGCATCTCAGGAGCCCCGGTAGGTGGAATAGCCGTAGGGCGAAAGCAGCAGGGGCACGTGGTAGTGCGCCTCCTCGGCGATGCCGAAGCGGATCGGCACGTCGGAGAGGAAGGGCGGCGAGGGCAGGTCGGCCCCCAGCTCCGCGAAATACGGACCGCAGTGGAAGACCAGCTCGTAAGTGCCTGCGCGGAAGGCGGTTCCCTCCAGCATCGGCGCATCGGTCCGGCCGTCGGCATTGGTCACCGCCTCGGCCAGCAGGTCGCGGCTGTCGGCCGCGAGCCGGTAGAGGTCGATCCGGATCCCCGCGGCCGGGCGGCCGGAAGCGGTGTCCAGCACATGCGTCGTGAGTCGTCCCATCGGTCCCCCTGATGCGGGCAGGCGCGGGGTCGCCCGCGTGCTGCTGCGACGCATCAAAGACCGCTTGGGCGGCCTGTGCAAGGGGGCGTTCAGACGGAGGGGGGCGGAGGCGGGGCGGCGACCGCATCGCGCCGCTCGGCCCGGATCAGCCACAGGTTCCGGGCGTAGATGAAGAAGCCCAGGCTCTGGCCCAGGATGAACACCGGGTCGCCGCGGTGGATGGCATAGGCCAGCAGCACCGCCGCCCCGCCGATCGAGAACCACCAGAAGGCCAGCGGGATCACCGAGCGCTTGGCCTTCTCGGAGGCGACCCACTGGATCAGGAAGCGGCCCATGAACAGCGCCTGGCCGGCGAGGCCGATCAGGATCCAGACGAACTCGGCCGTGGTGTCGGCGCCCAGGAATTCCGCCAGCGCCTGCATCACGCGGCGTCCGCGTCGAGGCCGGGGTCGAGCGAGGCCACCGTCTGCAGCTTGCGCCGCCGGATCAGCCACCACACCCCCGCCAGGTCCAGCGCCCCGACCATGGCGCGCCCGAGGTTGGTGTAGTTCGAGCTGCCCGCCCCCCGCGCCCGGTGGGAGACGTCGACCAGCGCCACCCGGTAGCCCTCGCGCTTCACCAGGGCGGGCAGGTAGCGGTGGATGTGGTCGAAGAACGGCAGCGACAGGAACACCGCCCGCGGGAAGGCCTTCAGTCCGCAGCCGGTGTCGCGGGTGTCGTCATGCAGCATCCGCCGGCGCAGGCCGTTGGCCGCGCGCGAGGCCCATTTCTTCGACGCGGTGTCCTGCCGGTCCACCCGCTGGCCGGCGACGAGGCCCAGGGCGCCGGAAGAATCGTCCAGAAGCGGCTGCACCAGCTTGGGAATCTCGGCCGGCGGGTTCTGCCCGTCGCCGTCGAGCGTGCAGCAGATCGGCGCGCGCGCCGCCCGCACGCCCGAGAGCACCGCCGCCGACTGCCCGCAGGAGGCCGCGTGGCGCAGCTCGCGCAGCCAGGGGTGGCGGGCGCGGGCGGCGGCGATGGCGGCGGAGGTGTCGTCGTCCGATCCGTCGTTGACGAAGATCGCCTCGAACGGCGCGAGATGCGCGCAGGCGGCCGCGATCTCGTCCGCCAGGGCGGCGACGTTCTCCGCCTCGTTCTTCATCGGGGCGATGACGGTGATGCGCGGGCTGGTCATGCGGGGTCCCTCGGCTCCGGGGGCGCGGTATAGCGCGCGCGGCGGGCGGGGCCAAGCGCAGGGTGCGCGGCCGGGCCGGGGCGTGGCGCCCCGGCCTCGGCGCTCACGGGCAGGCGGCCAGCGGCTCGGCCCCCTCGCGGGTCATCAGGCGCAGGGTGGTGGCGCCGCCGCGGTTGGGGTTGAAGGCCGTGACCGAGGTCAGCTCGCGCAGGGCGGGGGGCGGCGTCTCGCCGGTGGGGTTCAGCGCGGCGTCGAGCTGGTCGCGGCGGCGATCCTCGATCCAGACCAGCGGCGCGGGGTCGTCGCGCAGGGCGGCGGCGGCCTCGGCCGGCTGCAGCAGGCGGGTGCCGGTGCCCTGCAGGAACACCAGGCTGGGCTCGCGGTAGCTCTGGGTGTCGGCGGGGCGGCCGACGCAGGCCTCGTAGGGGGCCGCGGCTCGGGCCATCAGCGCGCTGGGAAAGCCCCAGGTCAGCGAGGGCAGGGCGAACTGCAGGACCGCCGGGTAGAGGGCGAGGGCGGCCGCGAACATCGCAGCCGTCGCCGCCCGCCGCCGCGCGGTCCACAGGGCGCAGGCGCCCAGCGCCACGAAGACCAGGCCGACGACGGCCAGGAGCGCGCCCCAGGGCGAGACGGTCCCGTTCACGTAGAGCGGCAGGGCGATCACCGCGAGGCCCAGCGCCCCCCCGACCAGCCCGAAGAGGATCGCGGCCGCGATCGACTGCCAGCGCTCCGGCGGGCGCACGGGGGAGGTCAGCCACAGCGCGACCAGCCCCGCGGCCGCGGGGGCGGCGGGCATCAGGTAATGGGGCAGCTTGGTCGGCGTCGCCTCGACGATCAGCCACCAGGCGAGCGCGATGGCCAGAAGCGGCGCCGTCGCCCGCGCCCCGCGGGTGCGCCAGGCGAAGGGCGCGGCCAGCAGGATCAGCGGCGCCCAGGGCCAGAGCACCGCCCAGACCACGCCCAGGTAGGTTCCCGGAGGCGCGCCGTGCTTCTCCTGCCCGGAGGCGAGCTTGTCGAGGAAGTCGCCGCCCAGCGACTCCATCCAGAACATCCCGTCCGAGGCGATGTGGATCGCCACCAGCCACGGGATCACCAGCACGCAGAACAGCACCGGCCCCCAGCTCGCGAAGCCCAGCGCGCGGAACGGGGCGAGGCTGCGCTCGGCGAGCCAGAGGCCGAGCACGGCCAGCGCCAGGATCGCCGGCGCGATGGGCCCCTTCACCAGCACCGCGAGGCCCAGCGCCCCCCACAGGATCAGCCGCAGCGCCAGCGCGTCGGGGCGCGGCAGGCGGGCGTCCTCGGCCGGCGGCAGGGCGCCGGCGCGGGCCGCGTGGGGATGCCAGGGATCGACCGTCCAGCCCTTGCCCGCGGGGGCCGAGGGCGCGTCGGGGTCGGGCACGTCCAGCGCCCGGCCGGCCGCGATCTCGATCGGCGGGGGGGCGGAGGCGAGGCCGGAGCGGGTCAGCAGCCGCACCCAGGCCCCCAGCGCGACCACGGTCAGCCCCAGCAGCATGGCGTCGGTCTTGGCGATGTTGGCCTCGCCCGCCAGCACCAGGCTGATCGCGGTCAGGCCGGCGGCGAGGCTTGCGGCCTGCGCGCCCATCAGCGGGCGGAACGCCCAGGCGGTGGCGAAGACCGCCAGGATCGCGCCCAGCACCGAGGGGATGCGCCAGGCCCAGATGCCGGTCCCCTCCGGCCCGCCGACCGCCGCGACCGAGGCCGCCTGCATCCAGTAGATGCCGATCGGCTTCTTCCAGCGCGGCTCGTCCTGGAAGCGGATGTCGACGAAGTCGCCCGTCTCCAGCATCTGCTTGGTCGCCTGGGCGAAGCGGGCCTCGTCGCGGTCGGTGACCGGCAGCTCGGCGATGCCGGGCAGGAACAGGACCAGGCACAGGACGAGCAGCGCCAGCGACCGGGTCCAGCCGCGCTCGACGACCCTGCGGGCGGCGTCCTCGGCGAGGGCGCCGAAGCGCTCGGCCAGTCGCAGGGGCAGGGAGGGGCGCGCGCTCATCTCGGTCATCCGGTCTTCGATCAAACGAACGGCCGGCGGGGACGCCGCCGGCCGTATGTGAACGTCGGCCCCGGGCTGGGCCGAATTGCGGCGATCCGTTGCGCGGAAGTTGACCCCGGCCCGTGGGGCCGGGGCGCGCCGGATCAGTCGGCCGAGGGCGGCGCCAGGGGCGCGTTCGGGGCCGGCGCGCTCCCGGTCCCGCCGCCGTCGGCCGGCGGGGGCGTCAGCAGGCGCTGCAGGTCGGGAGCGAGCTCGTCGTCGGGGTCGACCGAGGGCGCCTCGCCGCCGGCGGGGGCGCCGATGCGGTCGAGCACCGAGCGCTCGTTCGAGTTCTGCGCCGCGATCACGGTCAGGGTCAGCGAGGTGACGATGAAGGCCGCGGCCACCGCCCAGGTGGCCTTGGCGACGCCCGTGGTCGCCCCGCGCGAGGAGACCAGGCCGCCGCCCCCGCCGCCCCCGATGCCCAGCGCGCCGCCTTCGGAGCGCTGCAGCAGAACCAGGCCGATCAGCACGGCGGCGAGGATCAGGTGGATGATGAGCAGGACGTTTTCCATGGGCCGGGCGCTCTTTCCTTCCGGGCCGCGCAGCTCGCGCGGAGGCGGAGCGCGCGCGGGCGCCCCTTCGAAACTTGGCCGGTCATCTAACGCGGCCCGGCGGCGATGTCGAGACGCGCCGCCTGACGCGAGGGGGCGCTTGATCGCCGCGCCGCATCGGCGCACCTGTGGGGCCGGGAACGGGAGGAGCCGCGATGTCCGTCGAGATCCACGAGGTCGCCCGCCACGAGGGCGAGCCGATCCACGAGGCGAGCCTGGTCAGCGAGGCCGCCCGGGTGCGCCTGCTGAGCTGGGGGGGCGCGCTGCGCGACTGGCGCGCGCCGGTCGCCGGCGGCTGGCGGCCCTGCACGCTCGGCCTCGCGCGGGTCGAGGACTATCCGGCGCACTCGCCCGCCTTCGGGGCGATCTGCGGCCGTGTCGCCAACCGCATCGGCGGCGCGCGCTTCGCGCTGGAGGGGCGCGAGGTTCGCCTGACCCCCAACGAGGGGCGCAACCTGCTGCACGGGGGCCGCGGCCTCGGGCGCCGCATCTGGCGGATGCAGGCGGCCGAGGGCGGGGTGCTGCTGAGTCACGACAGCCCCGACGGCGAGGACGGGTTTCCCGGCGCCGTCGCCTTCGAGGTCTTCGTGCGGCTCGAAGGCGCGCGGCTGATCTACGAGATGCACGGGCGCCCCGACCGGCCGACGCCGATCAACCTCGCCCAGCACGCCTACTGGAACCTCGACGGGGGCGGCGAGGTGCTCGACCACCGCCTGCGCCTCGACGCCGACGCCTGGGCGGAGGTGGATGCCGAGAAGATCCCCACCGGCCGCCTGATCCCCGCGGGCGAGGGCCTGCCGGACTTCCGCGCCGGCCGCAGCCTGCGGGGCGAGGACGGGCAGGGGATCCCGGTCGACCACGCCTATGCGCTGAGCGCGCGCCGCGATCCCGCCCGGCCAGCGGCGGAGCTGCTCGGCTCGGCGGGCGACCTGCGCCTGAGGCTGTGGACCGACCAGCCCAGCGTGCAGGTCTACGACGCGCCGCGCCTGTCGCTGGGCGTCCCCGGTCTCGACGGTCCGCCGGCGGGGCCGTTCGGGGGCCTCTGCCTCGAGGCGCAGAACTTCCCCGACGCGCCCAATCGCCCTGAGTTCCCGGACTGCATCGCGACGCCCGAGCGCCCCTATTTCCAGCGGCTGGAGATCGAGATCGCGCCCGCGTAGGGCGCATTTCAATGCGCCATCACCGGCAGCCGCGGGCGCGGAGCGGGCCGCGTGAAGAGACGCCGGTGGAGAGCGTATCGGGGCAAGGCGCAACCGGCCGGGTGGAGCGGCGCATTGAAATGCGCCCTACGTGGCGCCGGCGCCCAACGCGGCCTCGTGGCCCGGATCCCCCGCCAGCCTCAGCCGTTCATCAGCCGCGCGACCTGGTCGGCGATGGGGTCGGCGGGCAGGGCGGGGGCGTCGGCGACCACCCGCTCGGGCGCGTCGACGCGGCGCCAGGTCTCGCCCTGGTAGATCTCGAAGGGCGTGAACTTCGCCTTGTAATCCATCTTCGGCGAGCCGGGGACCCAGTAGCCGAGATAGACATAGGGCAGCCCCGCCGCCCGCGCGATCTCGAGATGGTCGAGGATCATGAAGGTGCCGAGCGAGCGGCGCTCCTCCTCCGGCTCGAAGAAGGAGTAGACCATCGACAGCCCGTCGGCGAGCACGTCGGTCAGGCAGGCGCCGACCAGCACGTCGGGCCCGCGCTCGCCCTTCGCGCGGTCGGGGGCGCGGCGATACTCGACGACGCGGGTGCGCACCGGCGTCTCCTCGATCATCGCGGCGAATTCGAAGGCGTCCATCTCCGCCATGCCGCCGTCGGCGTGGCGACGGTCGAGATAGCGGCGGAACAGGTCGTACTGGTCCTCGGTCGCCTGGGCCTCGGCGGCGTGGCGGGTCAGGTCGGCGTTGCGCGCCCGGATCCGGCGCAGGGTGCGGCCGGGGCGGAAGCCCTCGACCGGGATGCGCGTGGACAGGCAGGCGTTGCAGCCGGCGCAGGACGGCCGATAGACCACCCCCTGGCTGCGGCGGAACCCGCGCAGCGACAGGAAGTCGTTCACGGCGGCGGCGTCGGGGTTGCGCAGGGTGGTGAACAGCTTGCGTTCCGAGCGCCCGTCCAGATAGGGGCAGGGCTGCGGGGCCGTCACGAAGAACTGCGGCGCGATCTTTCCCTGATGGTGGCTCATGGACCTCTGGGGAGACCTCCGGGGACCTCTGAAACGACTCGCACCGTAGCAGCCGGTCATCAACCCGTCATCATTCCCGCGGCGCAAACCGGTTCAGGATCCCGCGACCATGGCGCCGAAGCCATGGTTCCCGGCGCCCCGGTCCGTATGAAGCATCGACCCCCCCGCACGCGGAAACGCCCGGAGACCGAGGCGGTCTCCGGGCGCGTCAGGCCCCGACGTCGGGGGAGAGGGGAAGACCCCGCCGCCGGGGCCGCGGCCCCCTCCGCAAGGGGGCCGGTCCGGGTCGGCGCCGCCCTGGCGCGCGGCGCCGGGTCTTCGGGCCCGGGACCGCGGAGGGGTCCCGGGCGAGGGGCTTCAGGCCGGGGCCGCGTCCGCGACCGGGCGGCGACGCTCGTCCATGAACTGGTCGAACTCGGCCTGGTCCTTGGCCTTGCGCAGCCGCTCGAGGAACGCCTGGAAGGCCTCCTGCTCCTCCTCGAGGCGACGCAGGGTCTCCTCCTTGTAGCTGTCGAAGGCGGTGTTGCCGCTCGACTGGTAGACGCCGCCCGCGCGACGTTTCCAACGGGAGTTGCAGCCCTTGCCCATGCGTCCGCTCCAGATCATGTAGAAGAGAAAGGCGAGGCCCAGCGGCCACGCCAGGATGAAGAGGAAGACCATCGCTCCGATCCAGCCGGGCTTGCCCCAGTGGTCCAGCGTGGTCTCCGCGCGTTTCAGCAGGTCCTTGATCCTGTCCATCTCCGTCTCGGTCCTCTCAGGTGTCGATGTGAATGTAATTCACATTTACATAGATGGGCGAGCCCCGGCGCTTCGCAAGAGGGGTCTCGTGGATTTCCACGCAGGCGCGGGCGGATTCCGTCTGGAGCCGCGACACGCCCCTCAGCCCGCCGCCTCCGAGCCCCCGCGCGCCGCGACGTAGAGGTCGAGGTCGGGGACCAGCCGGCGCAGGTGGTCGAGGTCGGGGGGCGGCGTCTCGCCCGCCTCCTCCAGGCCCGCCTCCTCCAGGATCGGGTCGAGGGCGTCGTCCTCGGCGCCGGGGTCGCGGGCGGGGGCGGGCGGGTCGCCGTAGATCATCGCCCGCTCGAAGCGGTCGGGGGCGACGGCGCCGCCCAGCACGGCCGAGGCGAAGGCGGGCGGGCGGCGGATCGCGGCATGAGCGGCGCGGTTGAAGCGCCGGCAGGCGGCCTCGGCCCCCGCGTCCTGCACGGGGGCGGGGCGCAGCAGGCCGCCCGCCAGCAGCACCACCAGGCTCTGGCGCACGCGCCGCGGATCCTGGCCGGAGGCGGCGACATGGGCGATCGCCTCGCCCAGCGTGCAGGGGCCGAGGGCGGCGAAGGCGAGCGCGGGCGCGGCGATCTCGCGCTTCAGGGCCACCCGGCCGCGGGCGGCGCAGACGCTGGGCGCCTCGCTCCGCGGGCTCGCCGAGATCACCCGCAGGCGGTCGAGCTCGGCCTCCGCCTCGGCGGCAGGCAGCACCTGCTGGCCGCGGGCGAAGACGTCCATGCGGAAGGTCCGGCCGGCGGCGATGTCGCGCATCATCTCGGCGTCGCCCTGGCCCAGGCGCTCGGCCTCGGCCAGGCGCTCGCGCACCGGGGCGGGGAAGTTCAGCCGGTCGAAATTGTCGGTCAGCCGCGCCGCCCCCAGATAGCCCAGCCGCGCGGGGGCCAGCGCCTCGGCGACCTCGTGGGGCCAGCAGGCGCCGGCGCCGGCGGGCAGGTATTCGTGGGCGAGGTAGTCCATCGGGAACAGCGACAGCCGGCGGGTGAAGCGCGACAGGCCCGGGGCCGCGCGCAGCAGGCCCGCGTTCGCCTCGTCCAGCAGGCCGAAGAAGCCGCGCGCCTCGCGGATCGCCTGCTCCCCCGCCGGGCCGCGGCGGCCGGCGGCGAGGCTCGCGACCAGCGCCCGGAACGGCTCGATCGCGGCCCAGCCGGCGGCGGCGTTGTAGCCCAGGTAGACCAGCGCCCCCGGCGCCGTCGCCTCGCGCAGCAGGCGGGCGAGGGCGGCGCGCGCGGGCGCGTCGAGCCAGGTCCAGACCCCGTGGGCGATCACCAGGTCGAAATGCCCCAGCGCGGCGGGATCGGCCAGCAGCTCGTCGAAGGCGGCCTCGAGGAAGGCCGCGTTGGCGAGCTCGGCCGCGTCCGCCAGCGCCCGGGCGCGCAGGATGTGGTCGGGGTCGGCGTCGACCCCCACGAAGCGGTGGCGCGGGTTGGCCGCGGCCAGCAGCGACAGGCCGAAGCCGGTCCCGCAGCCCAGGTCCAGCACCCTCAACGGCCGGTCGAGCGCGATCGGCCGGCGCCCGCGCAGCACCTGCAGCGCGTGCAGCATGGCGGGCGCGGCCTCCGGCTGGACGCTGTCCACATAGCCCCGCTCGACCCGGTATCCCCCCGTGGCGCTCATCGTCGCTCCCGCGGTCCGCTCTCGCCCTGCGCCGGCCGCCGGGATCCCCGCGCCCGGTCCGGGGCCCGGCGAGGGCGGATCGGGCGCGGGGAACTCCCCGCGGCGGCGGGCGGGGAGAGGGCGTCAGAAATCGGCGGTGTCGCCGCCGCCGAAGTCGAAGTCCGCCAGCGGGTCCCAGGCCGAGGCCTCGCCCCGCCCCTCGCCGTCGGCCTCGCCGATCTTGAGCATCAGGACCGGCGTCGCCTTGTCGATGGACTTGCCGAGCCCCCTGATCTCGTGGACCTGGATCTCGAGCCCCTCCAGCGTCTCGGCCTCGGCCTTGAGGTATTCGAAGGCGCGGGCGTCGGCCTCGCTGAACCCGTCGAGCTTGAGGAAGAAGTCCTGGGCGGGCGCGCCCGCCGCCTCGCGCACCTTCTGCACGGCGGGCAGCAGCAGGCTCGCGACATGCACCTGGGTCGAGCCGTCGACCAGCAGGTCGTCGAAGCGCTCGAAGAGGGCGATGGCGGCGCGCTCCTCCTCGCTGAGGTATTTGAGCAGGTCGCGGTTCTCGGCCAGCTCATCGAGGTCGGTCCATTTGGTCGCCATCAGGTCTTGGAAACTGGCCTTGCCGGCCCCTCCGCCGCCGCCGCTGCTGCTTCCAGGCATCTCGGATCCTCCCCATGTCGCGGCCGCCGGGTCCCCACCTGGCGACTTACGTAACGGAATATGAAGGATCGTGATTGAACGCGGGGTGAGGCGGGCGGACGGGCGCCGTTCATCCCCGGGGCCGGGCGGCGGGCCTCAGAACCGTCGCCACAGGCCCAGGCGCAGCTGCACCCCGTCGGTGACCGCGCGGCTCCACGGCGTCGCCTCGACCTGCAGCGAGAGGCTGTCGCCCGCCCCGATCTCGCGCACCGCGATCAGCGAGACGCGGGTCGCCTGCCAGGCCTGGGCCCCGCGGAAGCCGCGGCCGGCGGCCTCGCCGTCGAGGTCCGCCTCCACCTGCGCCATCGCCAGCCAGCCCGGCGCGGGGCTGAGGCCGGCGACGAAGGCGCCCAGCGCGCGGTCGGCCTCGTTCCCCGCCGTCTCGACCCGCCAGCCGACCGAGGCCTCGGTCCAGGCGTCGCCCAGGGCCGTGGCGAAGCCCTTGCCCCACATCAGTCGGGCCGCGACGTCGCCGCCGTCGTCGGTCTTCAGGAACCCGCCCCCCGCCTCCGCCTGGAGGGAGAAGACGTGCCCCGTCTCGCTGGTCAGCAGACGGGCGCGCACGAAGCCCTCGACCCGGCCCTCGAACCGCTCGGGCTCGGCGGGGTCGATGACCTGGTTGCTGTTGAAGCCCACGGTCAGCCCCTCGCGCAGGCCATGCTCGACATAGCGGTCGCGGCGCAGGCCGGTGGGGCCGTCGGGATCGGGGGCCAGCGCGGTGGAGAGGAACGTCGCCCCCGGCGCCGCCGTCCAGGCCCCGGCCAGCGCCGGAGCGGCGGGCGAGAGGGCCGCCAGCGCGGCGACGAGGAGCGGGGCGCGCAGCGGGGCGGGCGCGCGGGGCGGACCGGGAGGGGGCATGGCGGGCTCCGTCCTTGGGAAACGGTGCCGGCAATGGTGAAGGCGCGTGGTAAACGGAAGCTTACCGAAGCCCCGCCGCAGCAAGAGTTTTTCGCGCCCCCCGCCGCGCCTGCGCAAAGGGCCGGCGCGGCGGCCGGCCCTTCGGCGGGATCTGGGGCCCGGGATCAGGCCGGGGCTCAGGCGCTTGCGCGGCCGCGCGCCAGGCTGCGCTCGACGAGCGCGAACAGCGCCATGCCCGCGACCATCGCCGCGAGGAACAGCGCGATGGGCGCGCCGCCCACCCCCAGCGCGGCGAGGCCCGCGCCCGGGCAGATGCCCGAGAGCCCCCAGCCGACGCCGAACAGCGCCGAGCCGCCGATCAGCCGCGCGTCGATCCGCGGCCGGGCGGGCCCGGGCATCGGCCCCCCGAACAGCGCCGCGCGCCGCGGGCGCGCCAGCGCCCAGGCCGCCGCGCTGACCGACATGGCGCCGGCCATCACGAAGATCAGCGTCGGGTCCCAGCCCCCCTCGGGGATCGCCAGCACGTCGAGGAAGCCCAGCACCCGCGACGGGTCGGCCATGTCGGAGATCAGCAGCCCCAGGCCGAAGACCAGCCCGGTCGCGAAGGAAAGAAGCCTGCGCATCGCCGCCCCCTCAGACCAGCCGGCCGAGCGCCACGGTGGCGATCGCCGCGCCCATGAACACGCCCATCGCCGCCAGCGAGCGCCGCGACAGCCGCGCCGCCCCGCAGACCCCGTGCCCCGAGGTGCAGCCCGAGCCGAGCCGCGCCCCGAAGCCCACCAGCAGGCCCGAGACGATCAGGGTCGGGGCGTCCGCCTCGACCCCGATCTCCTTCACCCCGCCGAGGCCGAAATAAAGCGCCGGCGCCAGCAGCAGGCCCAGCAGGAACAGCGCGTTCTCCGCCGTCAGCCGCCGTCCGGCGGCGCCGCCGGGAAGGCCGCGCATCAGGTCCTCGATCAGCCCGCCGGCGATCCCGGAGATGCCCGCGATCCGCCCCGAGCCCAGCAGCAGAAGGCCCGAGGCCGCGCCGAGCAGCGCGCCGCCCAGCAGGCCGGAGATCCAGTCAGGCGTCATCCGCCCCTCCACCAGAAATTCAGATTGGCGAATATATATTCTACGACAAGAATGTGTGCAAGGGCGGACCCGCGTCGAAACCGAACCGCGCCCCGCTACGTACCCCCAGGCAGGCAAGACCGCGAAGGAGGTTCCGCCGATGCCGATCCGCAGCCTCTCCCGCGCCGCCGCGGGCCTCGCGCTGGCGCTGGCGCTCGCCGCGCCCGCCGCGGCCCAGACCCCCGCGCCCCAGCCCCGGGCGGCGCTGCAGGACGTCATCGAGCGTCAGCTGGAGGCGTTCCTGGCCGGCGACGTGCAGACGGCCTGGGGCTTCGCCTCGCCCGCCATCCAGGGCCTGTTCGGCTCGCCTGAGAACTTCGGGCGGATGGTGCGGCAGGGCTACCCGATGGTCTGGGCCCCCACCGAGTGGCGCTTCGGCGAGCTCGCCCCCGAGGCCACCCCCAATGGCCCGCGCCTGCGCCAGTCGGTGATCCTGCGCGACGCCTCGGGCGCGGTCTGGATCGCCGACTACCTGATGATGCCGAGCGAGGGCGGCTGGCTGATCGACGGCGTCACCCTGCGCAAGCCCGAGGCGACCGGCGTCTGAACGCCTCAGAGCCCCAGGGAGTCCTCGCCCGCGTCGAGCATGATCGGGATCACGATCTCCTCCTCGTCGAAGAGGTGGCGGTCGAGCAGCCGGTCCATGCGCCGGAGCTCCTCCAGCACCTCGGCGATCGGGCGCTTGGGGTCGTCGGGCCCCGCCTGCAGCGCGTTCAGCGCCCCCACCGCGCCGGCCTGGAAGCGGTCGAGCGCGTCATGGATCGCGTGGTGGTCGCGGTCGAGGATGTCGAACCCCCGCTGCAGCTTCGGCTGCAGCTTCAGCAGGGCGGGGAAGTAGTGCATGTCCTCGATCTGGTGATGGCCGTGCAGCTGCTGGAGGAAGAAGCCGGCGATGCGCCCGAACTCGCGGCTCCAGCGGTCGGGCGACTTGCCTCCGTCGAGCGACTCGTCGGTCAGCCGGGTCATCACCCCCATCGCCTCGCGGAACATGGCGTGGCGGTCGAGGTAGAAGCGGGTGGTGGGCCCGAAGTTGGGATGGTCCCCCCAGATCAGGCGGGGATAGTCGCCCAGCAGGAAGCGCAGGTCCTCGGGCAGGCCGGCCCGGCGGTCGAGGGCGAGGTCCGCGGGCAGCTTCGGGGGCAGGTTCGGGGGGCTGGGGGCGGTCATCGGCGGCTCCGGCGCTGGTCGGGGCGACGGTAGGCCGGGCGGCGGCGAAGGCCAAGGGAGACGGATCGTTTCCAGTCCGCGAACGGGGGGAGGCCGGCGCCTCCCCCCGCCCGTCCGGCCTCAGAGCAGGGCCGCCAGCAGCAGCGCCGTCAGCGGCGAGGAGAGGTCGCCGAACAGGCTCCCCGACCCGAAAGAGGCGTAGCCCACGTCGAAGGCGCTCGGCCGCCAGGCCTGGTAGCCGGTCGAGTAGGGCGAGGCGTAGCCGGTGCGGTAGACCCGCGTCGGATAGCCGTCCGTCACCCGGACCACCCGCGTCGCCGGCCGCGCGTACCAGCCGTAGGGATAGGCATGCGCGGTCGAGCCGAGCCCGTAGAGCGAGGTCACCGGCGCCGGCCGCCAGCCGAAGACCGGCGCGGCCAGGACCGCGGGGGAGACGCTCCGCGGACGCGCCCAGCGAGTTCCGCCGTCGATCACCCGCACGCGGCGCGGCTCGCTCCAGCCGCTCGACCAGCGCGCGTCGCGGGTCGGGGCGAACAGCAGGAAGGAGCGGTCGCGGCGATAGTCGCGGTCGTCGTAGCGGTCCCAGGAGGCGTCCCGCCAGCCGTAGCGCTCGTAGCGGTCGACATCGCGGGCGTCGCGCCAGCCGATCCAGCGGCGCCGCTCCTCCTCGCGCCAGGCGCGGCGGCGGTCGTCGTCCCAGCGGTCGCGGCGGTCCTCCCAGCGGTCCCGCTCGTCCTCCCACCGGTCCCGGCGGTCGTCCCAGCGGTCGCGGCGGTCGTCCTCGCGCCAGCCGGCGCGGGCGACGCGGTCCTCGCGCCAGCCGTCGTCGTCGCGCCAGGCGCCGGGCGGGCGGGGATCGTCGCGGTTGCCGTGGCGATAGAGCAGGCGCGGATCGTCCCGGCGCAGTTCCTCGCGGCGGGCCTCCCGGCGCTCGTCGCGGCGATCCTCGCGCCACTCGCGCACGACCTTGCGCGGCGCCTTGCCGTCGGCCTTGCGGGCCGCGGCCTGGCGCTTGCCGGCCTTGCGCTCGGCCTTGCGGGCCTCGCGCCGCTCCGCCTTCGCCTTGCCGGCGCCCTTGCGGTTCGAGGCGGCGCGCGCCTCGCCGCCGCGGCCGCCGGCCTGCGCGGCGGCCTTCCGCTTGGCCGCCTTGCGCTGCTTCTTGGCCTGCGCCTTCTTCGCCTGGTTCTTGGCCTGGCCCTTCTTGCCGGCGACCTGCACCAGCTCCGCCCCGGCCGGGCCGGAGGCGGGGATCTGGATCGAGGGGACCGCCGGCGCCGCGACGGGCGCCAGCAGCGCTCCAGCCGCGACCCCGGCGACGACGAGCGAGCGGATCTTCATGGTCCGGGCTCCTTCTCGGGGTTCGGGGTCTGGATCATGAATGTCGCGGATCAAGGCGAACCGGCGCCGAAACCCGCGCGGTCCCAAGGTCAGCCCTCATCTATTCCGCCCCACGGCGCCCCACGCCGCCCCATGGCCGGCGCGTGCAGGCGCGGTTCAGGCGCGCTCCCACGGGGCGGGAGGGCCTCCGGCTCCCCGAAACGCGGAAGGGCGCCGCGGTTTCCCGCGGCGCCCTCCTGTCGCGCAATCCGTGCCGGTCGGCGGCGCGGGTCAGTTCTTCGACTTGTCGACCATCTTGTTGGCCGAGATCCAGGGCATCATGGCGCGCAGCTTCTCGCCGACTTCCTCGATCTGGTGGGCGTCGTTGTTGCGGCGGATCGCCTTGAACATCGGCGCGCCGGCCTTGTACTCGCGCATCCACTCGGAGACGAAGCGGCCGTCCTGGATGTCGGTCAGCACCTTCTTCATCCGCGCCTTGGTCTCCTCGCGCGGGAGGATCTGCGGGCCCGAGTGATACTCGCCGAACTCCGCGGTGTTGGAGATCGAGTAGTTCATGTTGGCGATGCCGCCCTCGTAGATCAGGTCCACGATCAGCTTCACTTCATGGAGGCACTCGAAATAGGCCATCTCGGGGGCGTAGCCGGCCTCGACCAGGGTCTCGAAGCCCATGCGGATCAGCTCCACGAGGCCGCCGCACAGCACCGCCTGCTCGCCGAAGAGGTCGGTCTCGCACTCTTCCTTGAAGTCGGTCTCGATGATGCCCGAGCGGCCGCCGCCGATGCCCGAGCAGTAGCTCAGGCCGATCTCCAGCGCGCGGCCGGAGGCGTTGGTGTGCACCGCCACCAGGCAGGGCACGCCGCCGCCCTTCACGAACTCGCCGCGCACGGTGTGGCCGGGGCCCTTGGGGGCCATCATGATCACGTCCACGCCGGGCTTCGGCTCGATCAGGCCGAAATGCACGTTCAGGCCGTGGGCGAAGGCGATCGCCGCGCCCTCGCGCAGGTTCTCGTGGATGTACTTGTAGTAGGTCTCGGCCTGCAGCTCGTCGGGCATCGCCATCATGATGACGTCGGCCCACTTGGCGGCCTCGTCGATCGACTTCACGGCCAGGCCCGCGGCCTCGGCCTTGGCGGCCGACGGCGAGCCGGGACGCAGGGCGACGGCGAGGTTCTTCGCGCCCGAGTCCTTCAGGTTGAGGATATGCGCGTGACCCTGCGAGCCGTAGCCCACCACGGCCACGTTCAGGTCCTTGATCAGGTTGATGTCGCAGTCGCGATCGTAATAGACGCGCATGGGTCTCCCCTTCGAGTTCGGGCGCTTCGCGTTTCGTTGCATTGCGGCGAAGGGCCCTCCGCCGCAATTTCCGTGCGCGGGGTAGACGAGGGGCGACGCTTTGTCCAGCGGCGCCGCATGCCCGCGGCGGGGCGCAGGGCCCGCCTGCCGCAGGGGCGCGACGCGAAAGGCCCGCCCCGGGGGCCGGGGCGGGCCTATAAGGTTCTCTCGAGAGGGCGGGGCTTACCCGCGGATCGAGATCTCCTCGTCGTCCGCGAGCAGCATGTCCGCCTCCGGATCGTCCTCGCGCATCCGGTCGAGGTCGCCCTCGGTCAGGAAGTCGAGGCGCACCTCGTCGTCGGCCATCGACACCGCCGAGAGCGGCACGAAGTAATAGGTCTCGTCGAGGCCGAGGTAGTCGCCGCTCTCGATCAGCAGGCGGGCGTCCTCGCCGTCGCGGGTCACGCCCGCGACCTCGCCCAGGTCCTCGCCGCCGGCGCCCACGACGCTGCGGCCTTCGAGGTCGGCGACGCGCACGAAGCGCTCGGGCATGTCCTCGCCCATCTCGTCGGCCGTCACCGCGCCGCGCATCCGGTCGGAGAGATCCTCGCGCAGCTGCGCCTCGTCCTCGGAATCGCGGGCGTCATACATCTCGCCGCGCTCGCGGTCGAGCACCTCGCGGCTCTTCAGCGGGGTCCGCGCGGGCGTCGAGTCGGTGGCCGAGGCCGCCGGCTCGTCGCGCCCGGCCTGCATGCCGTCGTTGATCGGGTCGGCCGAGGTCTGCGCGAAGGCGGGACCGGCCAGCGGCAGGGCCACGGCGGCGGCGCCGGCGAGAAGAGCGAAGCGGGGGGTCGGTTTCATGAAGGACCTCCGGTACGGGTCGTCGCGGAGCGGGCCGCGACGGGCCGGGACCGTGCGGGACGGCGCCGGCGTGTTCCGCGGCGCCGCGGTCGTCGTCGCCGGGCGCCGATCCGACGGGGCGGCAGCGCCTCCGTCGCACGAGAGGAAAGGTGGCGGGGCAAGGCGCCCCTCGCGTGACGGCGATGTGATGGTGTCGCGGTGACTTCGTGCGGATTCCACGGCGCCCGCGCCGCCGCGTCGCCTTGCGCGGGGGCGCGGGCGCCGCTACCTCCTGCGCGAAACGGGAGAGAGACGGAGACCAACGCCCATGATCGGACGCCTGAACCACGTGGCCATCGCCGTGCCGGACCTCGAGGCGGCCTGCGCCCAGTACCGCACCGCGCTCGGCGCCAATGTCGGCGCGCCGCAGGACGAGCCCGATCACGGCGTCACCGTGGTCTTCATCGAGCTGCCCAACACCAAGATCGAGCTGCTCTATCCGCTCGGCGAGAACTCGCCGATCAAGGGCTTTCTCGAGAAGAACCCCTCGGGCGGCATCCATCATGTCTGCTACGAGGTGGACGACATCCTCGCCGCGCGCGATCATCTCAAGGCGTCGGGCGCCCGGGTGCTGGGCGACGGCGAGCCGAAGATCGGCGCCCATGGCAAGCCCGTGCTGTTCCTGCACCCGAAGGACTTCAACGGCACGCTGACGGAGCTCGAACAGGTTTGACCATCACCGCCGCCATCGTCCTGCTCGCCGTCATCTGGTTCATGACCCTCTACATCTCGCTTCCGATCGGGATGAAGAGCCAGGGGGACGTGGGCGAGGTGGCGCCGGGGACGCCCGCCTCGGCCCCGTCGGACTTCCTGCTCAAGCGCAAGCTGATGTGGGTGACGATCATCGCGACCCCGATCTGGATCGCCGTCTGCGCGGTGATCTGGTTCTCGCCCTGGTCGATGGGCGATCTCGACTTCTATTCCGACATCCAGCCGGGCTGGCAGGTCCAGCGCGACGCGGCCGCCGCCGCCGGGTCCGCCGCCCAGGCCGACTGATCCCGGGCCGGTCGAGAAACCGAAGGGGCGAGGCGCCGGGCGCCCCGCCCCTTTCTCGTCTCCCGCGCCCGGGTCGGGCCGGGCTCAGGGCCTCTCCACGCCGAGCCGCCTGAGGCGGGCCGCGATCAGCTCCACCAGCTCCGGCTGCATGAATGCGTATCGGTCGGGGAGGTCGAGGCAGACCACCCGCTTGCCCTTCAGCGCGCCGCCCGCCTGGCGTTTCAGGCGGGCGAGCTGGGATCTCTCCATCACCGCGACCACGTCGGCCCAGGCCAGCGCTTCGGGCCCCACGCGCTCGTCCGCGTCGGCGGAGAGGCCGGCGAAGTCGGTCTCGACCCCCAGCCGCTCGGCCGCCACCGCCGCCGCCGTCGGGCTGCGTCGGCGGGCCTTGCCGCAGATGAAGAGAACGGCGCGCATCCCCTGACCGAGGCCCTCAGCTCACCCGGAACCGCGTGCCGGGGGCAGGAGGATCGTTGGGGGGGCCGGCGAAGCACTGGGCCTTGGCCATCCACTCGCGCGCCACCGGGCCGGTCACCGACAGGTCCACGTCGGCGATGTTCCGGGTCTGGGCGACCACCTGGCAGAAGGCGACGGCCGGCCCCTCGATCCGCTCGGCGTCGGAGGGCTCGTTCCACTCCCAGATCTCGCCGGAGGGGGCGGTCAGGCGGATATAGGGTTTCGCCTTCGGGACCGGTTCCTTGCGGTTCACGAAGGTCCACCCGAAGGTGTTCACGCCCAGCATGGCGATGTTGCGGATGTAGTCGTGCTCGGTCCGCTCGGCGCCCAGGATGTCGTAGACCTCCTGGCCATGGGCCCAGGTCTCCATCAGGCGGGCGGTGATGAAGCTGCGCGCGCTCATGTCCGGGCCCGCCCATTTCAGCCGCGCCTTGGGGTCGGCGGGGGCGAAGAGGTCGGCGACCTTCTCGCAGGTCTCGATCCAGGCCTCGAGCAGCGCCTGGCCCTTCAGACCCTCCAGGTAACGGTCGGTATAGGCGATGGTGGTCTCCCCCGCCTCCCGCGCGGCCTTGAGGTCGGCGAAGAGCGCCAGCAGGGCCGGCTCGTCGACCAGCGCCATCTCGGCGGCGAGGTTGAAGAAATGCAGGTGCTGGATGACCGTGTCGATGGTCCAGCCCTTGAACTGCGTCTCCTGCGCCATCTGCGCGTCGCTCGTCCCGGCGAGCAGGGCATGCAGCCCCCGGCTCTCGGCGCGGAAATCCTCGGCCTGCTCCAGCATCTCGTTCCTCCCTCGGACATACTCGGCGGTACGTCCGCCTTGCGGCGGCGCCCGTTTCGGGTGAGGTTCTGCCATGTCGCGAACCGGCGCGGAAGTCGTCGGGGGAGACGAGGGGCCGGAGCGGCCCCGCAGACGCCGGAGGAGACGCGAATGGACGGAGCGGCACGGACCGCGCCTGCGGGCATCGATCCCGCCGTGGCGGCGGGGGCGGCGGGGCTGACGGTGGCGGATCTCTTCGCCCAGCGCGCCCGCCTCGACGCGGGGCGGGTGGCGCTGGAGGAGGGCGCGCGCGCCTGGACCTACGCCGAGCTCGACGCCCGCGCCTCGCAGCTCGCGAACGCGCTGGCCGGGCGGGGCGTGGGCCGCGGCGACCGGGTGGCGATCCTGTCGGAGAACCGGGCGGAGTATATCGAGCTGCTGCTCGCCTGCGCCCGCCTCGCCTGCATCGCCGCCTGCCAGAACTGGCGGATGGCCGACGGCGAGCTGCGCCACTGCCTCGGCCTGGTGGAGCCCGCGCTGATCGTCGCCTCCCCCCGCTTCGCGCAGACCGCGGGCGCGCTCGCCGCCGAGCTTCCCGGCGCGCCGGAGGTGCTGGAGCTGGGCGAGGCCTACGAATCCGCGCTCGCCGCGCAATCCGAACAGCCCCCCGCCGTGCGGCCCCATCCCGAGGACGGGCTGGTGATCCTCTACACCTCCGGTACCACGGGTCTGCCGAAGGGGGCGCTGATCTCCCAGCGCGCCGAGGTGGCGCGCGCGATGGTGGCGGCCTCGGACCTGCCGACCACGCCCGAGGACGGCTTCGTCGCCTGGGCGCCGCTGTTCCACATGGCCTCGACGGACACGTCGCTTGCGACGCTGATGAACGGCGGCAAGGTGATCGTGATGGACGGCTACGAGCCCGACGCCCTCGCCGAGGTGGTGGCGAAGGAGCGGATCGGCCGCCTGACCCTGATGCCCGGCATGATCGGCGGCTTCATCGAGGCGATGAAGCGCCAGGGCAAGCCCGCGAAGGGCGTGAAATACTGCGGGGTCATGGCCGACCTGGTGCCGCGCGAGCAGCTGGTGGAGATCACCACGCTCCTCGACGCCCCCTATCTCAACACCTTCGGCGCCACCGAGACCGGCTCCACCCCCGCCTCCCGCGGCCGCATCCCCGTCGGCCAGGTGCCTGCGCGCCTCGACAAGTCCCAGAACTCCTGGTGCCTCGTGAAGCTGGTGGACGAGGAGGACCGCGAGGTTCCCGACGGCGAGCCCGGCGAGATGTGCGTGCGCGGCCCCACCCTCTTCTCCGGCTACTGGAACAACCCCGAGACCAACGCCAAGGACTTCCGCGGCGGCTGGTTCCACATGGGCGACGTCTTCACCCGCAACCCCGACGGCACGCTCTCCTTCGTCGATCGGCGCAAGTACCTCATCAAGTCGGGGGGCGAGAACATCTACCCCGCCGAGATAGAGCGCGTGCTCCTCGCCTTCCCCGGCGTGGTCGACGCCATCGTGGTCCGGCGCGAGGACGCCAAGTGGGGCGAGGTCCCCGTCGCCTTCGTCGTGCGCCGCGACGACAGCGTCACCGAGGAGGCCCTCGTCGAGGCCTGCCGGGGCGAGATCGCCCGCTACAAGATCCCCAAGGCCGTGCGCTTCGTCGAGGACGCCGAGCTCCCCCGCTCGGTCACCGGCAAGATCAAGCGCCAGGACCTGGAAGCGCGTCTGAAACAGGAGCGGGCCTGAAAGCCCGCCGCAAAGGAGGAATGATGTCCAAGCTGCTCAAGGAAATGCGGGGCCACGTGATGGTCCTGACCCTCAACCGCCCGGAGAAGAAGAACGCCTTCGACCCCGAGCTGCTGTGCAACCTCGCCGACGCCTTCGCGCAGGCCCGCGACGACGACGGCGTGCGCGCGGTGGTGGTCACCGGCAATGGCGACACGTTCTGCGCGGGCGCCGACCTCGGCCGGATGATCCCCCTGATCTCCAAGGCCCGGGGCCCGGAGGACGAATACGACGCGCGCTATCTCGAGGACCGCGAGCTGGGCGCCAAGGGCCTGCTGCGCGGCTTCGACGTCGAGAAGCCGGTGATCGCGGCGATCAACGGCCACGCCATCGCCGGCGGCATGGAATTGGTTCAGGGCACCGACCTGCGCGTCGCGGCCGAAAGCGCCAAGTTCGGCGTGCAGGAGGTGAAGTGGGCGCTGTTCCCCGCCGGCGGCTCCTCCGTCCGCCTGCCCGAACAGCTCCCCTTCGCCCGCGCCATGGAGCTGCTGCTGACCGGCGACCTGATCGACGCGAAGACCGCCATGGACTGGGGGTTCTTGAACCGCGTGGTTCCCGCGGACCAGGTTCTGGACACCGCCATCGAGCTCGCCGAGAAGATCGCCGCCAACGGTCCCCTGGCGGTGAAGATGATCCGCCGCTCCGCCCGCGCCTGCCTCGGCCTGACCGAGCCCGAGGCGCTGGCGCTGGAGCAGGAATTCGCCGCCCCCGTCTTCGCCTCCGAGGACGCCCGCGAAGGGCCGAAGGCCTTCCTCGAGAAGCGCAAGCCGCAGTTCAAGGGGCGCTGAGCCCGCGCGCGAGGCCACGTCCATCAGGCCCGGCCGGCGACGGCCGGGCCTTTCTTTCTCGGCTCCCCGGGGCGGCGTCTCCCGGGAAGATCGATTTTCCCGGAAAGATCCGCGCATTTCTCCTCGCGGTTGCAACCTTCCCGAAACCCTTGCCGGGCTTTCCTGCCGCCCAACGCGCGACGCAGGGGCCATCGGGTCCGGCCCGGGGGAGGCGCCGCGCCGAGATCGCGTCCGCGGCCGCCCCCGCCGCTCCGGTTCCGGAGCCTGTCCATGTCCATGCGCCGCCCGCGTCCGCTCTCCAACCCAGTGTTCGGCGAGCGAGCCCCGCGCCCGCAAGGCGCCCGCCTGCTGCGCCCGGTCTTCGCGGCGCTGCTGGTCTTCGCGGCCTCGGTCGAGGCGCTGGCCGGCCCGGTCGAGGACGACTGGTCCGACCTCGCCCTGACCCGCTGCGCCCAGGCGATGATCGAGGCGCAGGACGCCGACGAGAGCGGGCTCGCCCCCCTCGATCCGCCGGCGGCCTCGCTCATCGACGTGCGCTCCAACGGGCTCGGCTGGTCGGGCGCCACGGGGCAGGTGCAGCTCGCGCACATGGAGCATGCGGTGGCCGGCGCCGTCTTCACCGGCTGCCGGGTGGCCTTCGCGCCCGCGGCCGACCCGCTGGCCCCGCCCTCGGTCCCCGTCTCGATCCCCGCCGCCATCGCCGCCTTCGAGAGCTGGCTGGCCGAGGCCCACGCCGAGCACGTCTTCCTCGACATCCACTGTCCCACCGGCCCGCGCAGCTACGCCCGCAAGATCAAGACCCGAGACCTGGTCCCGGCCGAGGTGCAGGTCTCGGTGATCTTCGAGGTGGGCCCCGAGGCCGACTGGATCTTCTTCGCCGCGGTCGAGGAGCCGCTGGGGCAGGGCGAATGCATGGGCTGATCCGCCCGCGCCGCACCCCCCGCCGGCAGGGCGCCGAAGGCCCCGGGTCGAGCCCGGGGCGGGGCGTCCGTGCTGGCCTCGGCCGCCGCGACCGTCGCCGGCGGGGCGCGGCGAGGCCTCGGGACCCCCTCTCGGACCGGGGCCGCGGGCAGGCGCCCGCCGCCGCCTCCTGCAGGGTCCGCGCGGCCGGGCGGGGGCCTTCGCGGCCCGCTTCGATCCCTGCCGGACGGGCCTGTTTCGCGGGGTTTTGCGCCCGCAAACCTCGCCGCCGCATTGCACGCGCGGCTCGCCTGCGCTATCCGCCTGATCGTCAGGGGCCGCGCGCAGACGGCCCGAGCGCCTCGGAGATCCGGATGACCGACTACGCCGCAGCCCGCGTCGCCATGGTGGACAACCAGGTCCGTCCCTCGGACGTGACCTCCTACCCGATCATCGACGCGATGCTCTCGGTCCCGCGGGAAGCCTACACCCCCAGCCCGCTGCGCGAGGTCGCCTATGCCGGCGAGCATCTGCCGCTGGCCCCGGGCCGCGTGATCCTCGATCCGCGCACCTTCGCCAAGATGCTCGAGGCCTCGGACGTCGGCCCCGACGACCTGGCGCTCGATCTGGGCTGCGGCCTGGGCTACTCCACCGCCGTGCTCGCCCGGCTCGCCGCCGCGGTGATCGCGGTCGAGAGCGATCCCGACATGGCCCGCGCCGCCCGCGCCGCGCTGACCGAGCACGAGGTCGACAACGCCGAGGTGATCGAGGGGCCGATGGCCCAGGGCGCGCCCGACCACGCCCCCTACAACGTGATCTTCGTCCAGGGCGGGGTCGAGGAGCTGCCCCAGGCGCTGCTCGACCAGCTGCGCGAGGGCGGCCGCCTGGTCGCGATCCACATGAAGGGCGCCTACGGCCGCTGCGAGGTGTTCACCCGCACCGCCTCCGGCGTCTCCTCCTGGCGGGCCTTCGACGCCGCCGCCCCGGTGCTGGAGGGGTTCGAGAAGGCCGCGGCCTTCGAGTTCTGAGCCGCCGCGCCGCCGTCGCGCACTCGCCGCACGCCGAAACGCCCCGGGCCCGCCCGGGGCGTTTCGCGTTCGGGGGCCCCGGCCCCCGCGGCCCGTCGCCGCTGGCCCGCGCGAACCGCGCTGAGTCCCTGCGGCCACGCCCCGCCGGGCGCCCCGCGCTGACGCGCGGTTTCGCTTTTCCGCCGCATTTCCCTCCGCTAGGGTTCGCCGGAAGGAGCCGGGTCGGCCCGCACCGCGCCCGGCTCGGCTGAAAATCGAGCGGAACAACGGCGGGAACACAGGCGATGACGAGCAAACCCCTGGGCCTCGCGACGGCGCTCTGCGCGCTGCTCGCGGTGGCCGGGCCTTCGCAGGCCGACACCCTGGCCGACGCCATGGCCAAGGCCTATGCGAACCACCCCGGCCTGGCGGCCCAGCGCGCGGCCCTGCGCGGCCTCGACGAGGCCGAGTTCCAGGCGCGGGCGCAGGCCTATGGCACGGTCAACCTGCAGGCGGACTACGGCTGGCAGAACACCGACGCGCGGCGCTCGCTGGCGGCGCCGCGGTCGCGCGACGACACCGATCCCTTCGACCTCGGGCTGCAGGGCTCGATCCCGATCTATTCGGGCGGGCAGATCGAGAACAGCTCCGAAGCGGCGCTGCAGGCGGTGCGCTCGGGGCGATCCTCGCTGACCTCGGCCGAGCAGAACGTGCTGCTGGCCGCGGTCACCGCCTTCGAGGACGTGCGCCGCGACATCGCCCTGGTCGGCGTCGCGCGCTCCAACGTCCGGGTCATCGGCGAGCAGCTGAAGGCCGCGCAGGACCGGTTCGAGGTCGGCGAGGTCACCCGCACCGACGTCGCCCAGGCCGAGTCGCGCCTGGCCGCCTCCCGCTCCACCCTCGCCGCGATCGTGGGGCAGCTGGCGCGCTCCCGGCAGGCCTATCTCGCCGCCGTGGGCGACCCGGCCGAGGACCTGCAGGATCCGCCGCCGCTGCCGCCGCTGCCCGAGAGCGAGCAGGCCGCCATCGCGCTGGCCGAGGCCCAGCACCCCGACCTGCTGGCCGCCCGCTTCAACGCCCGCGAGGCAGAGAGCCAGGTCAAGGTCGCCATCGGCCGGCAGCTGCCGCAGGTCTCGCTGAACGGCTCGGCCGGCTATTCGGACGACTCGGTGTTCATCGACGACGTGGCCTCGGCCACGGATTCGAACGCCGTCTCGGTCGGCGTCACCGCCTCGGTGCCGCTGTGGACGGCGGGGCGCAACGCCTCGGCCGTGCGCCAGGCGCAGTCGAACCTCGCCCGCGCCATGGCGCTGATCCAGGACACCGGGCGCACGGTGCGCCAGACGGTCTCCAACTCCTGGTCCGGGCTCGACGTCGCCCGCGCCTCGATCCTGGCCGCGCGCCAGCAGATCCGGGCCGCGCAGATCGCCTTCGACGGCGTGCGCGAGGAGGCGACGCTGGGCGCGCGCACCACGCTCGACGTGCTGGACGCGGAGCAGGAGCTGGCCTCGGCCCGCGCCGACCTGATCTCGGCCCAGCGGGACGAATACGTCGCCGGCTACAACCTGCTCGCCTCGGTGGGGGCGCTGACGGTCAGCCATCTCGGCCTCGACGTGACCCCCTACGATCCCGACGTCTACCGGGTCGAGGTGATCCGGGAGGACCCCTACGACTACCCGCGGGGCGAAGCGACCCAGTGGGCCAAGCCCTACCGGCCCTGACGCGATGGTCGGCGGGCAGGGAGGCATGGGCGGCGGGGATCTGGGCGACGACGTGCGCCGGACGCTCGCCGAGGAGGAGGACGGCGCCGGCGTGCTGACGCTGACGCCCGAGATGCGCGCGGCGGCCGAGGGCCGGCCCGGCGGCTTCGGCGCGCCGCGCCCCGCCACGCTGCCGCCGGCCGAGGACGAGGAGCCGCCGCTTCTGCTGACCGAGCGGGTGGACGGCGGCGGCGCCCCCGCCGCCGCGCCGCCCCCCGCCTGGTCTCCCGCCCTTGAGCCCGAGGCCGAGCCGGTCCCGCCCGCGGCCGAGGCCCCCGCCTGGACGCCCGCGCCGCAGCCCTCGCCCGAGCCCCCCGCCTGGTCGCCCGCGCCCGCCGCGCCGCAGGAGCCGTCTGCGGCCCCCGCGCAGCCCTCCGGCGTCTCGGCCGAGCCGCCCTCCTGGTCCACCGGCCCGTCGGAGCCTGCCGCCGAGCCGGAGCCCACGGCGGTCTCGCAGCCCCCGGCTTGGACGCCGGAGCCGCAGACCCCGCCGCCGTTCCCCGGCCAGCCCGCGGCGCCGGCCTTCCCCTCGGCCGAGGCCGCTCCCGAGCCGATCGACCCGGCGCCTGCCGCCGACGTTCAGGCGGAGCCCGCCCAGCCGCGCTCGTTCTCGCCGCGGCCGGAGACGCTGCGTCCCGTCGCGGCCGATCCGGAAGTGGTGCGCGAGGGCGCCGGCGTCTCCTCGCGCGAGCTGCGCGAGGCCTTCTCCGGCGCCACTCCGGGCCCCCTCGCCGCCACCGGTCTGCCGCGCAACCGCGACGAGCTGGTGGAGATCGTGCGCCAGTCGATCCGCGAGGAGCTCGCCGGGCCGCTGGGCGAGCGCATCTCCAGCAACATCCGGGCCCTGATCGAACGCGAGGTCGCCCGCGCGCTGGCCGAGCGGGACGGCAAGGACGGGTCCTGAGCGGGAGGCCTTGCGCGCCACGGGTCGGTGCCGCGGGGCGGGCCGCGAGAGACCCCGGGTCCGGGCCGCCCGCGCGGGGCGAGGGTCGCGCCCGCACGGGGCCCGGACACGCGAACCGACGACGGGAATCGAAACGGCCGCGCCCTGGGGCGCGGCCGTTCGACGTTGTCGCGATGTCCCGCAGCGTCAGGCGGCGATCGCCAGGACCTCGGGGGCGTGCAGGGTCTCGGTCAGCTCGGTGCGGCCGGGGCCGAAGCCGTTGAACCGGGTCGCGGTGGCGGTGCCGTAGGCGCCCAGGCCTTCGAAGATCACGAAGTCGCCCTCGGCCAGCGTCTCGGGCAGCTCGTTGTCGCCGGGCATCCGGTCGACCGAGTCGCAGGTCGGGCCGAAGATCACGCGGGCCATCGCGGCGCCCTCGACCGCCGAGCCGTCCTCGCGGCAGGCGCGCATCGCGGGCACGGTGCCGGTCAGCGGCGCCTCGGCGAGACCGCCGTAGACGCCGTCGTTCAGGAACACCGCGCCGTCCTCGCGGACCAGCTTCACGCGGGTGACCAGCGCCATCGAGTTGGCGATCATCCCGCGGCCCGGCTCGCAGACCAGGGCGGGGTGATCCTCGCCGAAGGTCGCGACGGCCGCGGCCTTGATCGCGGCGAAGTAGACGGGCAGGGCGGGGGCGCCCTCGGCCTTGCCGCCCGGGAAGCCGCCGCCGACGTTGAGCCGCGCGCATCGAACCCCGGCCGCTTTCACGATGCGGCCGGCCGCCTCGATGTAGGCGACATAGGCGTCGGGCGACTTGCACTGCGTGCCCGGGTGGAAGGTCAGCGAGGTCACGAAGCCGGCCCCGGCCGCGCGGGCCAGCAGCTCGGTCGCGTACTCTTCCGTGGCGCCGAACTTGGTGCCGAAGTCATAGGCGCCGCCCTTCACGGGCATGCGGAAGCGGATCGAGAGCTCGATCCGCGCGGGATCGGCCTCGGCCGTGAACACCTCGATCATCTTCTCCAGCTCGGCGCGGTTGTCGACCGAGTAGGTGCGCACGTCGTGCTGGAGCGCGAAGCGCAGCTCGGAGCGCGACTTGATCGGGTTGTGGTAGTGCAGCGCGGCCTCGGGGCAGAGGCGGCGGAGCATCGCGATCTCGTCCGGGGAGGCGACGTCGAAGCCGCGCACGCCCGCCGCGATCAGGCCCAGCAGAACCGCGGGGGCGGGGTTCGCCTTCACCGCGTAGGTCACGAACCCGGGAAACCCGTCCAGGAAGGCCCTCGCGCCCGCGGTCACCGCCGAGGGGCTGAGGAAGAACACCGGCTCGTCCGGCTGCTCGGAAGCGATGAAGGCTTCCAGGGAGGACCAGATGGGGGCGGCCTGGGACATGCGCGGCGGTTCCTTCTGCTGCGCGGTAGGATGGGTCGGTCGGATCGCTCCGTTGCCGTTTGTTCCGATAACTGAGGATGCGGGATATGCGGTCGAAATCGACCTGACGAAATGCGCGAAATGATGTATTTGACCTGCGGATCGCCGAGTTAATCGTCAGGATGTCAGATGTCCGAGTCGCTGGACGAGACCGACCGCGCCCTGCTGGGCCTGCTGGCCCGCAACGCCCGCGCCCCCGCCACCGAGCTTGCGCGCAAGCTCAACCTCGCCCGCACCACCGTGCAGGCGCGCATCGAGAAGCTGGAGCGCGCGGGCGTGATCCGCGGCTACACCGTGCGCACCGAGACCGCGCCCGGCGCGATGATCCGCGCCTATGTCCTGGTGCAGGTCGAGCCGCGATACGCGAACCCCGTCGCCACCACCATCGGGCGGATGAAGGAGGTGGAGAGCCTGCACACCACCTCCGGCCGCTTCGACCTCGCCGCCCAGGTGGGGGCGCCGGACACGGCGCAGCTCGACTCGGCCCTCGACCGGATCGCGATGATCGAGGGGGTGCGCGGGATCGAGACGCTGGTGCAGCTGACCACCAAGGTCGACCGGCGCTGGTGAGCGTTCAGGGCGCGGTGGCGCGCCGGGCGATCGCCTCGAAGATCGGGTCGAGCTCGGCCCCGATCTCCCCGATCGCGGGCCCGCAGTCGTCGACATAGGCGGCGAAGACCGCGCCGGGGGTCTTCCAGGCGAGGGTCGCGCCCTGGGGCGTCTCGGCGAGGTGGAAGCGCACCGGCGCCTCGATCATCGCCGGCACGCAGGCGCGCAGGGCCCGAACCGCGAAATCGTTGCGGAAGACGCCGAGGACCCGGTCGCCGGGGATGATCTCGCCGCGGGCGGCGGCGGCCTCGGTCGGGCCCGCCTCGGTGACCAGGCCCATCGCCTCGGCCGCGACGGCCTCGCGCAGGCGGGGGAGCAGCTCGGCATAGGGGATCGTCGTCTCGATCGCCCGCCAGCCGGGGCGCGGCTCGATCCGCTCGGGGCCGGCGAGCGCGGGCAGGGCGAGAAGGGCGAGGGCGAGGCTCAGGGTCTTCATTGCGCAACCTTTCCGTCCATGCCGAGGCGGGCGCGCAGCCGCCCCCCCAGCAGCGACCCGGGCACGGCGAAGGCGAGCCACCACAGCCCGTGCAGCGAGCCGGAGACGACGCCCCCCAGATAGGCCCCGATGTTGCACCCGTAGGCGAGCCGCGCCCCGTAGCCCATGGCGAGCCCGCCCAGGACGGCGGTCGCCGCCTCGCGCGCCGTGATCCGCCGCAGGGGCGCGAAGCGGCCCGACAGCCCCGCCGCCCCCAGCGCGCCAAGCAGGATGCCGATGTTCATCACCGAGGTCGCGTCCGCCAGCAGGGGCGCGGCGAGCTGCGCCTCCCGCCAGCCGGTCCAGTAGCCGCCGGGCCAGAGCGTCGGCTCCGCCCCCAGCGCCGCGGCCGCCCGGGCGCCCCACAGGGCGAAGCCCGCGGTGATCCCCCAGGGCCGCCCCAGCGCCAGCAGGCAGGCGAGCGAGACCGCCGCCAGCGCCAGCGCGCCCGCCGTGGGCGTCCAGGGGCCGCGCAGGGAGAGGCGCGGCGGGGCCAGCGGCTCGACCGAGCCATGGGCGCGCCGCTCGGCCGCGACCGCCGCCTGCCAGGCGAGGGCCAGCAGCGCCGCCATCGCGAGCATCGCCCCCGGGGCGCCCAGCGTCTCCAGCGCCGAGACGCCGGCCCGGGCGCCCGGCAGCCCCTGCCACAGGCCCAACTGCGCGGTGGCCAGCGCCGAGCCCGCGACGAAGGCCGCCAGCGTCACGACCATCCGCGGCGACCCGCCGCCGGCGGTGTAGAGCGTGCCCGAGGCGCAGCCGCCGCCGAGCTGCATGCCGATTCCGAACAGGAACGCCCCGAAGGCCGAGGCGAGCCCCACCGGCAGGATCACGCCGCGCGCCTCGATCCCCAGCGCCTCGCCCCAGGCGAGCAGCGGCCAGGCCCCCAGGCAGGCCGCCCCCAGCAGCACGATCTGCGCCCGCACCCCGGCCGAGCGCCGCGCCTGCGCCATCCGCCGCCAGGCCGAGGCGAAGCCGAAGGCCGCCTGGAACAGCGCCAGCCCCGCCGCCGCCCCGATCAGCGCCGCCCAGCCCCCCGTCGCGCCGCCCGCCCCGCGCGCCGCCAGCGCCAGCGCCGCCAACAGCGCCACGGCGGCCACGACCACGCCCGCCTGCATCGGCCGCGGCGCCGGGGCGGCGGGGGCGAAAGAGTGGGGGTCGGGCTGGGCGAGGCCCGTGCCTGCGGCGGCGGCGGATACGGAGGCGCCGGCCGGGGCAGGGCCCGCGCCTGCGGCGGGGCCGGACACGGAGGCGTCGGGCAGGGCGGGGCCCGCGCCTGCGGCGGGGCCGAGCTCCGGGTTGGGGGCCGTTGCGGGCATCGCGCCGCCTCCGCTCCGCCGGCCCTGCGCCGGCGTTTCCTTCCTGCCCGCGGGGCGGCGGGCGCGCCACGCCCGAGCCGCTCTCGCGGCGTCACCTTTGGGTGAGAGGGCGAAACGAACCCTCCGCGCCCTGCGAACAACACATAAGCATGGGACAAGGGCGCCCGGACGGCGGGCCGCCCGCAGCCCTCCGGCGCTCCCGCCGGGCCAGGAGACGCGCATGTTGGACGACGCCGCCGGCCATCCGATCTCGCTCGACGATCCCCGGGCCGCGGCCCTGTGGGATCGCACCGTCGCGGCCTTCCTGGCCCATTCCGCCGCCACGCCCGTGCACCTGGGCGAGGCGCTGGCCCTCGCCCCCGGCTTCGCGCTGGGCCATGCGGCGCAGGGGCTGTTCCTGTCGCTGCTGGGCCGGCGGGAGCTCGACCCCGCCATCGACGCGGCGCTCGCCGCCGCGCGCGCCGCGGCCGAGGCGGGCGGCGCCGACGCGCGCGAGCGGGCCTATGTCGCCGCCCTCGCCGATCACCGCGCCGGGCGCGCCTTCGTCGCCGCCGACCGGCTGGAGCGGATCGCGGCCGAGCATCCGGGCGACTCGCTCGCCGCCAAGCTCGCCCAGGCGGTCCGCTTCATGCTGGGGGACGCGGCGGGGATGCGGCTCGCCGCCGACCGCATGGTCCAGCCCCGCGCGGGCTTCGGGCGCGGCCATCCCCACCGCGGCTACATCCTCGGCCAGCGGGCCTTCGCGCTGGAGGAGACCGGCGAATACGCCGAGGCCGAGGCCGACGGCCGCGCGGGCCTCGAACTGGCCCCCGACGACGCCTGGGGCCTGCATGCCGTGGCCCATGTGATGGACATGACCGGCCGGGCGGACGCGGGCGTGCGCTGGCTCGCCGGAAAGTCCCGCCACTGGGCGCATTGCAACAATTTCGGCTATCACGTCTGGTGGCACCTGGCGCTGTTCCACCTCGACCGGGGCAATCTCGGCGCGGCCCGCGAGCTCTACGACCGCAAGGTGCGCCCGACGCCCACCGACGACTACCGCGACATCGCCAACGCCGCCTCGCTGCTGCTGCGCCTGGAGCTGGAGGGCGCCGAGGTCGGCGAGCGCTGGGAGGAGCTCGGCGCGCTCGCCGCCGCGCGGACCGAGGACGGCTGCGTGGTCTTCGCCGACCTTCACTACCTGCTGGCCCTGAACCGCAGCGGGCGCGAGGCGGAGGCCGCGGCGCTGACCGCGCGCATCGCCCGCGACGCGCAGGGCCTCGACCACGACCAGCACGAGGTCTGCGCGGTGGCGGGCCTGCCCGCCGCGCGCGGCCTCAACGCCTTCCGCGCCGGCCGCTGGGGGGAGGCGCACCGGGCGCTCTCGCTGGCGCTGCCGCAGCTCCCTCGGATCGGCGGCAGCCACGCGCAGCGCGACCTCTTCGAGCGGATGACCATCGACGCGGCCCTCGCCGCGGGCGACATGCGCGCGGCCGAGGCCGCGCTCGCCCGCCGCTGCGCCGCGCGCGGGGCCGAGGACGGCTACGCCGCCCGCCGCCGCGCCGCCATCGCCGAGCGCGGCGCCGCCCTGCGCGCCGCGGCCCTCGCCGCCGAGTGACCGGAGACCGCATGACGTCCAGCCCCCCCGCCGCCCGCCCCTCCGCCTTCCCGGCGGCGGGGCCCGCGCCCACGAAGAAGCCCCGCGACATGCGGCTGGACTTCTTCCGGGGGCTGGCGATGTTCATCATCCTGCTGGCGCATACGCCGTTCGACCCCTGGACGCTGTGGATCCCGGCCCGCTTCGGCTTCTCGGACGCGACCGAGATCTTCGTGTTCTGCTCGGGCATGGCCTCGGCCATCGCCTTCGGGGGGGCCTATCGCGACCACGGCTGGCCGATGGGCACGGCGCGGATCGGCTTCCGGGTCTGGCAGGTCTACTGGGCCCATGTCGGGCTGCTGCTGGCCGCGGCCCTGCTGCTGTGGACCCTCGACGCGCGCGGCTGGGGCGATCCGGAGGTCCGCTACATCGCCCGCGTGCCGATCGTGCCGCTGTTCGAGGACACGGGCCCCGCGCTGGCGGGGCTGTTCACGCTGACCTGGGTCCCGAACTACTTCGACATCCTGCCGATGTACCTGGTGATCCTGGCGCTGATCCCCGCGGTGATGGCCGCCCATATCGCCGGGGGGACGCCGGCGGCGGCGGCGCTGGTGGCGGGGCTGTGGCTGGCCGCGCAGCTCGGCCTCGCGGACCTGCCCTCGCGCCCCTGGGCGCCGGAGATCCCGTGGTTCTTCAACCCCTTCGGCTGGGCGCTGGTGTTCTTCTCCGGCTTCTTCCTGGGCATGCGCTGGGTCCCGGTCCCGCCGCGCAGCCGGGCGCTGGTCCGGCTGGCGCTGGCGGTGGTGCTGATCTCGATCCCCTTCGCCTGGTTCCGCATCCACGACGGGCTGTGGCTGCCGCAGGGCTGGCTGCTGCACGACTGGATCGCCGCCGGGCGCGCGGCGACCGAGCCCCTGTGGCGCAAGACCGAGATGGGCCTGTTCCGCTGGCTGCATTTCCTCTCGCTCGCCTATCTCGCCTGGATGGCGGTCGGCCCGCGGGGCCATCGCCTGGTCGAGCCGCTGCGCCTGCCGGGCCGCCCCTCCGCCCGCTGGCTGTGGCTCGCAGGCGCGGTGGTGGTGGGCACGGCGCCCTGGGCCTGGGTGGCCGACGTCAAGGCTTACGCCCCCGCGCTCGACGCCTGGCTGATGGAGTGGATGGGCCCGCGGGCCGAGGCCGCGTTCGGCTTCGACCTGTTCATCCCGGGCGAGCGGCTGAACATGACCTCGGTCGCGGCGTTCCTCGCGCTGGTCGTGCTGGGCTGGGGGGCGCTCGGCCCCCGGGGCCGGGGCTGGGTCGAGACGACGGGCTGGGCGCGCTTCGTGCCGGTGGTGCGCAAGGTGGGCACCCAGTCGCTGGCGGTGTTCCTGGTCTCGATGGTGCTGGCCCAGGCGATCGGGGCGGCGCTGGACGTGGCCGGGCGCGACGGGATCACGGTGGCGATCGGCAACGGCGTCGGCTTCGGCGTGCTGATCGCGACCGCCTACGTCGCCGGCTTCTTCAAGTCGCAGCCCTGGCGCCGGCCCGCCGCCGCCTCGCCCGCGCGCGCGGCGCCCGAGCCGCGCGCCGCGCCCTCGCCTGCGGAGTGATCACGATGTCGCGCCTCGCAACCGCATGGCATCGCGCTACCATCCCCGGCGGCGGGCCCCGAGCCTCCGCCGCCCGTCCCAGCCCCGGCCGCCCGGCCGCCGAAAGCCCCGCGAGCGACCCATGACCTACGCCCCCAAGGAGGCCTTCCTGCCCCTGACGCCCGAGACCGGCGACGACCGTCCCATCGTCGTCGCCCAGCTCGGCCAGACGCTGGACGGCCGCATCGCCACGGTCACCGGGGCGTCGAAATACATCAACGGCGAGATGGCGCTGGACCATCTCCATCGCCTGCGCGCCCATGTCGACGCGGTGGTGGTGGGCGTCGGCACCGTCGCCGCCGACGACCCCCGCCTGACCGTGCGCCGCTGCGACGGCCGCCACCCGACGCGGGTGGTGGTCGACCCCTCCGGCCGGCTGCCGCGCAGCTGGGGCGGGCTCAGCGACGGCGCGGCCCCGGTGATCGTGATCGCCCGCGAGGGGGTCGAGGTGCCCCCCGGCGTCGAGGCGATCCGCCTGCGCGGGGACGAAGCCGGCTTCGCCCCCGCCGAGATCGTCGCGGCCCTGCACGCCCGCGGCCACCGCCGGATCCTGGTGGAGGGCGGCGCCGACACGCTGGCGCGCTTTCTCGACGCGGGCGCCGTGGACCTGCTGCACATCCTCGTCGCCCCGATGATCCTGGGCTCGGGCAAGGAAGGCTTCCGCCTGAACCCGATCGAGAGCCTCGACCAGGCGCTGCGCCCCGAGACCCGGGTGCATGTCTTCGGCGACGGCGACGTCCTGTTCACCTGCGACCTGCGCCGAAGCTGGAGCCGGGAATGAGCGCGCCCGCCCCCTCCGCCCCCGTCTACCCGCTGGTGCAGCGCACGCTGCACTGGCTGGTGGCGCTGTGCCTGCTCGCCCTGCTGCCGCTGGGCTTCTACATCGAGGGCTACGAGACCGAGGCGGTCGAGGCGGCGAACGCGGCCCTGGGCCCCGGCGGCTTCGACCTGCTCTATGCGCTGCACAAGTCCTTCGGGCTGACGGTGCTGGGGCTGATGGTCCTGCGGGTGGTGGCGCGCGCCGCGATGGGCGAGCCCGCCTATGCGCGGCCCCTGTCGCGGCCGCTGCGCCTCGCCTCGCATTCGGTGCACATGCTGCTCTATGCGCTGCTCATTCTGACCCCGATCGTGGGCTGGATCGGGGTCAGCGCCTATCCGGCGCCGGCCGATTTCTGGTTCGTCGCGGACCTGGCGCTGCCGATCGCCCCGAACCGGGAGCTGTCGGAGACGCTGCTCGAGGACGTGCACGCCCCGCTCGCCATCCTGCTGATGATCCTGGCGCTGGCCCATGTGCTCGCGGCGCTCAAGCACCGCTTCATCGACCGCGACGAGGTGATGGGGCGGATGATCGGGCGCTGAGCCCAGCCGTCCGAGACGGGCCGTCGCGCCCTCCGCGGAGGCGGGGGCCGGCGGGCCGCGCGAGGCCCCGGGTCGGGCCCGGGGCGCGCCGGCGTGCGGGGCGGCGCGAGGCGCCTCACCCCTCCGGCGGCAGGGCCAGCAGGTCGAGGTGGCCGATCTCGACCGCGGTCGCGGCCCGGCGCGCGGCCCGCCACTCGGCGAGCCGGCGGCCGGCGAGGGCGCCGGTCTCGGCCACCGCCTCGGCCGCGCCCTCGGCCAGCGCCCGGATCAGCGGGCCGTCCCCGGGCCCCAGCCGCCAGGCGCTGTCGGCGACCCGCACCTTCCAGCCCCGCTGCGCCAGCAGCGCCGCCAGGCTCGCCCCCGCCTGGGGGCCCAGCGAGATCCCGAAACCCTTGTCCCCGACCTGGTGGCGGTGGAAGGCCGCCAGCGCCTGCGCCTCGTGCGGGGGGGCGGGGGACCAGCTCTCCCGCCCGTCGTAGCTCAGGCCCGCATAGACCGCGACGTCGGGGGGCAGCGCCTGCACGAAGCGCGCCAGCCACTCCGCCGAGACCAGGTCGAAGAGAGCCGAGGCGGTGACCAACCGCGCCCCCTCCACCGCCGCCTCCGGCGCCGCGGCGAGGTCGAGCGCCCGGGTCCGCGCCCCCGTGCGCCGCGCCGCCTCCGCCAGCAGGGCCGGATCGTTGTCGACCAGCGTCCAGTCGAGCGAGCGGGCGTAGGGCGTCACCGCCCGCAGCGTCGAGCCGGTGCCGCAGCCCAGGTCCGCGACCGGCAGGCTGCGCCCGTCCACCCACGCCGCCAGCGCCGCCAGCAGGCCGCGGTCGCGGGCGTCGGCGTCGGCGGGTTCGCGCAGGGCGAGCCAGCTGGAGGCGAAGCTCATCGCGCCCCCGCCGCGTCCGCCAGCGCCTGCGCCGCGACCCGGGCCGCGTCCTCCCAGCTCGGCGCCCGGGCGGCGCGGGCCCAGGAGGCCTCGGCCATCCGGTCGCGCTCGGTCGGGGCGTCCAGCACGGCCGCGATCGCCTCGGCCCAGGCGGCGGGGTCGCCCGGCGGCAGCAGGCGGGCGGCGCCGTCGGCGGCCTCGGGGATCGCGCCGGCCTCGGCGGCCAGCACCGGCAGGCCGCGGGCCATCGCCTCGATCACCACCATGCCGTAGCCCTCGTGGCGGGACGGCAGGCAGAAGATGTCGGCCTCGGCATAGAGCCGGTCGATCTGGGCGCGGTTGAGGGCGCCGGGCAGGCCCACGCGCTCCTCCAGCCCCTCGTCCTCGATCAGGGCGAGGAGGCGGGCCGCCGCCTCCGGATCGCGGGTCGCGTCGCCGGCGATCACGCAGGCCCAGCCGCGGTCCTTGAGCATCGCCAGCGCCGCGACCAGCGTCGGCCAGTCCTTGCGGGCGCTGAGCGTGCCCACCCCCAGCAGCAGCGGCGGGTCGCCCCGGCGCGGCGCGGGCTCGGCCCGCTCCAGCCCCGGCTCGGCGACCCGGATCCGGGCGGGATCGACGCCGAGCTCGGCCGCCAGCGTCGCCGCGGTGGCGCGCGAGGTGGTCAGGACCGAGCGCGCGGCCCTCAGCGCCCGGCCTTCCGTCTCCAGCATCTCGCGCGCCCGCTCGGGCGGCAGGCCGGTCTCGTGGCCCAGCGGGTGATGGCACAGGATCACCAGCCGCTCGGCCAGGCCCTCGGGCCAGCGGTCGGGATCGAGCGCGCCCATCGCCAGCCCGTCGGCCAGGATCGGCCCCCGCCGCGTCGCCAGCGCCGCGGCCAGCGTCGCGCGCGCCGCCGCCGCCTCGTCGCGCGAGGGCGCGGGGAAGCCGCCGGGCAGGGGCAGGTGGCTCAGCTCCAGCCCCGCCGCGGGGGCGGCGGCGATCAGCCGGCGGTCGTATTCGTAGCCGCCGGTGGGCGTCGCCAGGTCGCCGGGGATCGCGAAGCCGGCGCGCAGCGGCGAGGGAGGGGGCTCGCTCACGGCGCCGCCTCGTACCAGGCGCGGGCGACGTGGCTTTCGTTCAGCGTCACCCGGATCCGCTCGATCCCCTCCGAGCCCACCCCCAGCCCGCCGGCGCGCGCGGCGGCCGAGAGCTGGTCGTGCACGTGCTTCGCCAGCCACTCCGTCGTGGTCAGCTCGCCGGGGAAGGCCTCGTCGAGGTTGGCGTAGTTGAGGGGCGCCAGCGCGGCCTTCAGCGCCTCGTGCGCGCGGCCGATGTCGACGACGATCCGCTCGGGGCCGAGCTCGGCGCGGTAGAAGGCGACGTCCACCACATAGGTCGCGCCGTGCAGGCCCTGCGCGGGGCCGAACACATCCCCGGGCAGGGAATGGGCCAGCATCACGTGGTCTCGGACCTCGACTGCGTACATGGGGTTCTCCGGTTCGGGGACGGGCGTCGGCTCGCGCGCAGCTTCACGCAGAGGCGCGGCAGGTCAAGCGCCGCGCGCTCACGATGGCTTGCCGATGGGGGCGGAAAGAGGGCGGGCGCGGGTCAGGGATAGCGCACCAGCGTCGCGATCCCCTCCGCCTCGGGCGCGAGCAGGGCGGGCAGGCGGGCGGGGAGATCGGCGAAGGCGACCTCCGCCGAGATCAGCGCGTCGAGCGCGGGGTCCTCCCCCAGCAGCCGCAGCGCCGCCTGCATCCGCCGGCCATGGTCCCAGCGCGGGGCGCGGGCGGGGGGCAGGCGGCCCACCTGGCTCGAGACGATGGACAGGCGTCGGGAGTGGAAGGCCCCGCCCAGCGGAACCGGCGTCTCGCCCGCGCCGTGCCAGCTCGCCTCGACCGCCCGCCCTTCGGGGCCCAGCAGCGAGATCGCCGCGGCGAGGCCCCCGGCGGAGGCGGAGGTGTTGATCGCCACGTCGCAGGCGCCGGAGCGCGCCCCGTCCCCGTCCCCGTCCCCGGCGTCGTCGTCTCCGGCGTCGTCGTCTCCGCGCTCGAACCCTGCGAAGGGCTGCGGGAACTCACCCTGCGATGACGTGAACTTGACGCCGAGCGCGTCGGCCGCCGCTTGGCGGGAGGGGATCCTGTCGCACAGGATGACCTCCGTGCCGGGGATCCGGGCGCAGAGCCGGGCGACGAGGCAGCCGACCAGCCCCGCCCCGATCACCGCCACGCGGTCGCCGGGGCCGACGCCGGCGTCCCAGGTGACGTTCAGCGCCGTCTCCATGTTGGCGGCGAGCGCGGCGCGCCCGGGGGGCAGCCCCTCGGGCAGGGGGGTCAGGGCGGAGAGGGGGAGGCGGAAGCGCGCCTGATGGGGATGCAGAGCGAAGACCAGCCGTCCGCGCCACCCGGCCGGGCCCTCCTCGACCCGGGCGACGGCGCAGTAGCCGTATTTCACCGGAAACGGGAACTCGCCCGTCTGGAAGGGCGCGCGCATCCGCGCATGCTCGCTCTGCGGCACCCGCCCCTCGAAGACCAGCCGCTCGGTCCCGCGCGAGAGGGCCGAGACCTCCATCGCCAGCAGCGCCTCTCCCTCGCCCAGCGGGACCTCGCGGATCTCCGCCCGGCGGGGGGCGGTGTAGAGCAGGGCGGGCGCGGTCTCCTGCCGCGGCGTCGTCGCCGGCTCGTGATCGGAATTCGACTCCACGTTCACCTGTTTCCGTCTACCTCTGCGGGAATGCCGAGAGAACGCGGCCCGCGCCGCGCATGCAAGGGACAAGCATGACCGACATCGCCACAGGCCTGCCGCATCGCGACGGCGCGCCGATGACCACCCCGGCCGGGCTGCAGCGGGCGGGGGTGCTGACCCGGCGCCGGGCGCTGGTCGCGGGCCTGAACCTGGCCTCGCTGGGCGCGGTGATCTGGGGCGCCGTGCAGGTCTTCGGCGCCGGCGGGTGGAGCGCGACCGACCTCGTGATCCTCGCCTGCATCGCGCTCGGCGCGCCCTGGACGCTGATGGGGGCCTGGAACGCGGTCATCGGCCTGTGGCTGCTGCACGGGGCGCGGGACGGGATGGCGCAGGCGGCGCCCCATCTCGACGTCGACCCCGACCAGCCGATCCGCCTGCGCACGGCCGTCGCGATGACGATCCGCAACGAGGCGCCCGACCGGGCGCTGGCGCGGCTCGCCGAGATCCGCCGCTCGCTCGACCTGACGGGGGAGGGGCATGCCTACGACCTCTTCGTCCTCTCCGACACCACCGAGCCCGAGATCGCCGCCGCCGAGGAAGCGGCGATGGAGCGCTGGCGCCCGCGGCTCGGAAACGCCGTCTATCGCCGCCGCACCCGCAACGACGCCTGGAAGGCCGGCAACATCCGCGACTTCCTGCGGCGCTGGGGCAAGGGCTACGACCTGTTCCTGCCGCTCGATTCCGACAGCCTGATGGCGGGCGAGGCGATCCTGCGCATGACCCGCATCATGCAGAGCCACCCGCGGCTGGGCATCCTGCAGTCGCTGGTGGTCGGCACGCCCTCGGCCTCCGCCTTCGCCCGGATCTTCCAGTTCGGGATGCGCCACGGGATGCGCTCCTTCACCCTCGGCGCCGCCTGGTGGCACGGCGACTGCGGGCCGTTCTGGGGCCACAACGCGCTGGTGCGCGTCGCGCCCTTCCGCGCCAAATGCGCCATGCCGCGGCTGCCGGGCCGGCCGCCGCTCGGCGGCTGGATCCTCAGCCACGACCAGGTCGAGGCGGCGCTGATGCGCCGCGCGGGCTACGAGGTCCGCGTGATCCCGGTCGAGGGCCCGAGCTGGGAGGACAATCCCCCCACGCTCCTCGATTTCACTCGTCGCGACCTGCGCTGGTGCCAGGGCAACATGCAGTATCTCAAGCTGCTGACCCTGCCGGGGCTCAGGCCCATGAGCCGCTTCCAGATCTTCGCCGCGATCATGATGTATTTCGGCGCGCCCGCCTGGATGCTGATGACGCTCGCCGCGGCGGCCAAGATCGTGCTGGGCGAGGCGAACGACGTGAACCTCGCCTTCGGCCTCGCCATGTTCCTGGTGATGTTCGCCATGTCCCTGGTCCCCAAGGTCGCCGGCTGGATCGACGTGGCCCTGACCCCGGGCGCGACCCGGGCCTACGGCGGCGCGCCCCGCTTCGTCGCCGGCGCGCTGATCGAGACGGCGTTCTCCATCCTCCTCGCCCCGGTCGCCGCGCTGCGGGTCACGATCTTCCTGATCGGGCTCGCCATGGGCCGCACCGTGACCTGGACCGGGCAGGAGCGGGACGTGCACGCGCTGACGTTGGCCGACGCGCTGCGGGGCCTGTGGCCGCAGACGCTGTTCGGCGCGGCGCTGACCGCCCTGATCGCGGCCAGCGTGCCCGGAGCGCTGCCCTGGGCCGCGCCGGTGCTCGCCGGGCTGACGCTGGCGATCCCCTTCGCGCTGCTCACCGCCTCGCCCGCCGTCGGGCGCGCGCTGGCCCGCGCCGGCCTCTGCGCCGTGCCCGAGGAGGCGAGTCGCCCCGATACGCTCCGCGCGCTCAGCGATGCGGGCCCTGCGGAATCGCACGGCCCCGCCGTCGCCGCCGCCTGACTTCGCTGCATCGCGGCGACGGATTGCACGGGGGCGCCTGTGAGCGCCGGTTCCGTGCACGAGCCTTGCGCGAGATCCCCGATCGGCGGGAGACTCTTGCGAATTTTCGCGCGTGTGCGAACGAATATTGACGCCCGGGGCCGTGAAATGGTCGAGTATCGATAACTTCCCGCCCCTTGCCCGACCATGGAGTGGCCGATGATCGAGCTTCCCTACCTGCTGTTCCTGGGCGACGCGCCCGATCCGCTCGCCGCCAAGGTCGCGCAGGGGATCAAGGACTGGAACCCCGACGCCGCCGTCGGCCAGTTCCGCCTTCCCGGCTGCAACGCCGACATGAAGCTGCCCGACATGACCATCGACGAGGCCGTCGAGGCCGGCGTCAAGACGCTGGTCATCGGCGTCGCCAACCGCGGCGGCATCATCTCGGAGAGCTGGAAGGTCGTCCTCAAGGAAGCGCTGGAGAAGGGGCTCGACCTCGCCTCGGGCCTGCACAACCTGCTGCGCGACGAGCCGGAGCTGGTCGCGGTCGCCAAGGCCAATGGCCGGACCCTGCACGACGTGCGCGTGCCGACCGTCAAGTATCCCATCGCCTCGGGCGTGAAGCGGACCGGCAAGCGCTGCCTCGCCGTGGGCACCGACTGCTCGGTGGGCAAGATGTACACCGCGCTCGCCATGGGCCGCGAGATGGAGAAGCGCGGGATCAAGTCCTCGTTCCGCGCCACCGGCCAGACCGGCATCCTGATCACCGGCGAGGGCGTGCCGCTCGACGCCGTGATCGCCGACTTCATGGCCGGCTCGATCGAGTGGCTGACGCCCGACAACGACGCCGACCACTGGGACCTGATCGAGGGGCAGGGCTCGCTCTACCACGCCTCCTACTCCGGCGTGACCCTGGCCCTGATCCATGGCGGCCAGCCCGACGCGCTGGTGGTCTGCCATGAGCCGACCCGGCCCCACATGCGCGGCCTGCCGGACTACAAGGTGCCCTCCGTCGGCGCGGTGGCGGATCTCGCGCTGACCATGGCGCAGATGGTCAACCCCGACTGCAAGGTGATCGGCATCTCGGTCAACACCTCCGGCATGCCCGAGGCCGAGGCGCTGGCCTACCTCAAGGAGCTGGAGGCGGAGTACAAGATGCCCGCCGTGGACCCGTTCCGCACCGGCGTCGGCGCCCTCGTCGACGCGCTCGTGGCCTGAGCCCCGTGGCCGGCCCGACCCTGACCGCCCGAAGGGAGGTCTTCCGCCTGCGGGAGGCCTTCACCATCTCCCGCGGCTCGCGCACCGAGCAGGCGGTGGTGACCGTCGAGGTCGCCGCCGGCGCCTTCAAGGGATGGGGGGAGTGCACCCCCTATCCCCGCTACGATGAGACGCCCGAGGGGGTGATCGCCGAGATCGAGGCCCTGGAGACCCAGGGCCTCACCCGCGCGACCCTGCGCGAGCGGATGCACGCGGGCGCCGCGCGCAACGCCGTCGACTGCGCCCTGTGGGACCTGGAGGCGAAGGCCGCGGGCATCGAGGCCTGGCGGCTCGCCGGCCTGCCGAAGCCTGGCCCCTGCATCACCGCCTACACGCTGTCGCTCGCCGACCCCGACCACATGCGCCGCAAGGCCGCCGAGAACGCCTTCCGCCCGCTCCTGAAGATCAAGCTGGGCGGCGAGGGCGACATGGCCCGGCTCGAGGCCGTCCGCGAGGGCGCGCCGAAGTCGAAGATCATCGTCGATGCCAACGAGGGCTGGTCGGCCTCCGAATACGCCGAGCTCGCGCCTGCGCTGAAGCGCCTGGGCGTGGCGATGGTCGAGCAGCCGCTGCCCGCCGGCAAGGACGACGACCTCGCCGAGGTCGAGCGCCTGGTGCCGGTCTGCGCCGACGAGAGCTGCCACGACACCGCCACGCTGCCCGCGCTGAAGGGCAAGTACGACATGATCAACATCAAGCTCGACAAGACCGGCGGCCTGACCGAGGCGCTCAGCTTGCGCGACGCCGCCCGGGCCGAGGGCTACCAGGTGATGGTCGGCTGCATGATGGGCTCCTCGCTCGCCATGGCGCCGGCGGTGCTGGCCGCGCAGGGGGCGGAGGTCGTCGACCTCGACGGCCCGCTGCTGCTGGCCGAGGACCGCGACCCGCCGCTCTTCTACGACGCCGAGGGCGTCCATCCGTCCACGCCGGCCCTCTGGGGCTGATCCGCGCCCTCCGCGCGCGCAAGGAGTCTTCGCGATGTCCCGCATCGTCTACGTCAACGGCGAGTATCTGCCCGAGGAAGAGGCCAAGGTCTCGGTCTTCGACCGCGGCTTCCTGATGGCCGACGCCGTCTACGAGGTCTGCTCGGTCCTCGACGGCAAGCTCTTGGAGTTCGAGGGGCACATCGCCCGTCTGCACCGCTCGCTCAATGAGCTGAAGATGGCCGAGCCCTGCTCGGACGAGGAGCTGCTGGAGATCCACCGGGAACTGGTGAAGCGCAACGACGTCCAGGAGGGCGGCGTCTACCTCCAGGTGACCCGCGGCGCGGCGGACCGGGATTTCGTGTGGTCGAAGGACCTCAAGCCCACGCTGGTGCTGTTCACCCAGGCGAAGTCGATCGAGCACTCGCCGACCGCCCGGACCGGCATCAAGGTGATCGCCATCGAGGACCAGCGCTGGGCGCGGCGCGACATCAAGACGGTGCAGCTGCTGTTCCCGTCGCTGGCGAAGATGGAGGCCAAGGCCCAGGGCAAGGACGACGCCTGGCTGGTCGAGGACGGCTTCGTGACCGAGGGCACCTCGAACAACGCCTGGATCGTCACCAAGGACGGGACCATCGTGACCCGGGACCTGTCGACGGACCTGCTGCACGGGATCACCCGCGCCTCGGTGCTGAAATACGCCAAGGAAGCGCAGATGAAGGTCGAGGAGCGCAAGTTCACGATCCAGGAGGCGAAGGAGGCCGCCGAGGCCTTCTTCACCTCCGCCTCCGCCTTCGTGACGCCGGTGGTCGAGATCGACGGCGCGACGCTGGGCGACGGGACCCCGGGCCCGGTGGCGACGCGCCTGCGAGAGATCTACCTCGCCGAGAGCCGCGCCCGCGCCATCTGAGCCGCCCCTCGCTCCGCCCCCCCGCATCGGGCGCCCCCACCGGGGCGCCCGTTTTCGTTGCGCCCGGGCGCCGCGTCGACCCGCGCGCCCCGGGCAGGCGCCGCGCCCGCGGCGCGTGGCGGGCGCGGCGCGTGCGGCCCGGGGCGTCTGGGACTTCGGGCATGCCGGCATTGCGGACGGTGCGGGCAGAGGGCGCGCGGGGGAGCGCCGCGTCGAGCGATGCTCTCGGGGCTGGCCGGCGGCGCGTGGCGCAGAGGCTGACGTGGGGCCCGTGGCTCCCGGGGCGGGCGGCGTGCGGGACGGGCCGGGCAGGGGCCGGCGGTTGGCCGGGGGAGCGCCGCGTCGGGCGGGGCGCCGGCGGCTGCCGACGGGCTCGCGGCGCGATGGCGGGGGGCGGGCTTGGGGGCCGGGGGCCTCGTGCGGGCGTCGCGCGGCGAGGAGATGGGGGCGTCTGCGGCGGGCGGGGGAGCGCCGCGTCGGGCGGGGCGCTTGCGGCGGGCGATGGGCGCGCGGCGCGGCGGCGAGGGTCGGGGCCGGGGGCGAGTGCGGAGGCCTGGGGGCCGGGCAGCGCCTGAAGCGAGGCTCTGCGGGCCGGGCGC